>Ga0136633_1000005_pt1 | contig 192162 bp, 182 predicted proteins | sample AntDrymeUQ832206_2_FD_105494 | JGI IMG/M metagenome (GOLD analysis project Ga0136633, IMG submission 105494) | Polar desert sand microbial communities from Dry Valleys, Antarctica - metaG UQ83 (22.06) | ecosystem: Environmental > Terrestrial > Soil > Desert | place: Antarctica: Dry Valley...
GGAAGGCCATGTCGGGCGCGCCGATCATCAGCGGCACGAACCAGTTGCCGAAGCCGCCGATCATCGCCGGCATGACCATGAAGAACACCATGATCAGCCCGTGCGCGGTGATGAGCACGTTCCACGCGTGGAGGTTCGCCTCGAAGCTCGGCTCGCCGCCCATCATGCTCACCCAGGCGCCCAGGTGCTGAATGCCCGGTTCGGCGAGTTCGAGACGCATGACACCCGAGATCGCCCCGCCGATGATCCCCGCCATGATGGCGAAAATCAGGTACAGCGTGCCGATGTCCTTGTGATTGGTCGACATGAACCAGCGGGCGAAGAATCCCGGCTTGTGATCGGCGTCGTGATGCGCGTGATCATCGTGGTGAGCCTGGAACTGGTCGGCGGTGGTGGCCATGGTTTGGTCTCTACGCTTCTAAATCAGTTATCAGGCGGCGGGCGAGGCAGTGGCGGCGGGCGTCGCGCCGGCGGCGGGTTGCTGCGCGGCGGTCTCGGGCTCCTGCGCGGGAGCGACGGCCGGCGGAGCAGCTTTCTCGGGCTGGCCGACGGTGCCTCCCTGGGCACGGACCCAGGCGTCGAACTGCGGGCGCGGCAGCGCCTCGACCGCGATCGGCATGTAACCGTGCTTGGCGCCGCACAGCTCCGAACACTGGCCGTAATAAATGCCCGGTTCCGTCACCATCAGCCGCTTCTCGTTGAGCCGGCCAGGCACCGCGTCGAGCTTGAACCACAGCGCCGGCACGGCAAAGGCGTGAATCACGTCGGCGGCGGTGGTCTGGACGCGGATCCATTCGCCCACCGGCACGACCATGCGGTTGTCGACCGCCAGTTGCCCTGGCTCGCCGCGGCGCTCGGCCTCGTCCTCGGGCAGCATGTTCGAAATCACCTCGAACCCGCCGTTGTCGGGGTAAGTGTAGCCCCAGTACCACTGGTAGCCGGTGACCTTGACCGTCAGCGCGTCCTTCGGCGCGGACTTGTACTGGGCCGACAGCAGGCTGATCGACGGGATCGCGATGCCCGCCAGGATCAGCGCCGGGACCACGGTCCACACGATCTCGATCAGGGTGTTGTGGGTGACCCGCGACGGCACCGGGTGCGCCGAGCGGCGGAACCGGATCATCGCGTAGAGCATCAGCCCGAGCACGACGACGCTGATGATCGCCATGATCCAGACCAGCGCGATGTGGAACCCTTCGGCCTGCTGGCCGATCGGCGAATACTGCTTCTGCACGTCGATCCCGCCCTGGTGGGGCTGGCCCTTGATCCATTCCGGCCCGAGCGGAGTGTAGGCCGAGGCGCCCTCGGCCACCGTCTGGCTCGAAGCATCGGCCTTGTCGTCGACCGCTCCGGCGGCGCCGACTTCGGCAGCGGCGGGCTGGCTGGCGATGGCGACCGGCGCGCTTTGCGCGAGCGCTGCCTGGGGCATGAGCGCGACAAGCAGCGCGGCCCACAACGGCGCGAGAACGCGGAGAGCGAGAATGCGGGTGGTCGATTTGCCGAGGATCATCGGTGCGAAGCTTTCCGTTCTGCCTTGTTTCGCCCCGCGGTTTCGAGCCCCCCTGAGCGGCCGCAAAACGCCCCGCCGGGCGCGGGTTTGGCGGGCCTATACGCGCGCTTGCCCCGTGCCTCAAGCGCTTCTAGGAGGATTTTTCCCCGCCCGTTGCCCGCCCTTGGCCCCCTTGCCGCAAAGCGTCCGATCGCCCGATGACCGACGAAGAAGTGCTGCACGAATTCCGCGGGTGCGAGGCCCTGCTCGAAGGGCATTTCCTGCTCTCGAGCGGCCGCCACAGCGGGCACTACCTGCAATGCGCGCGCGTGCTGATGAACCCTGAACGCGCCGACCGCCTGGCCCGCGCGCTCGCGCACAAGCTGCCGCGCGAGCTGCGCGCCCAGATCGACGTGGTCGTCAGCCCGGCGATGGGCGGCCTGATCATCGGCCACGAGATGGGCCGTGCGCTGGGCAAGGACGCGCTGTTCCTCGAACGGCCCGCGGGCACGTTCGAGCTGCGCCGCGGCTTCCGGCTCGAACCGGGCGCGAAAGTGCTGATGATCGAGGATGTCGTCACCACCGGGCTCTCGAGCCGCGAGGCGATCGCCGCGGTCGCGCGCGAAGGCGGCGAGGTGATCGCCGAAGCCGCGCTGGTCGACCGCTCCAACGGCTCGGCCGACCTGGGCGTGCCGTTCTACCCGCTGATCGCGATCGAGTTTCCGACTTATGCCGATGGCGAGGTGCCGGCCGAACTCGCGGCGGTGCCGGTGACCAAGCCGGGGAGCCGCGGCGCTTGAGCCTTTCCAGCGGTCTTGGCCGCCTGCGCCTCGGCGTCAACATCGACCACGTCGCGACGATCCGCAACGCGCGGGGCGGCGACCACCCTGATCCGGTGCGCGCGGCCGAAATCGTCGCCATGTGCGGCGGCGACGGGATCACCGCACACTTGCGCGAGGACCGCCGTCACATCCGCGACGAGGACCTCGCGCGCATCCAGGCGGCGACCGACCTGCCGCTCAACCTGGAAATGGCGGCGACCGACGAAATGGTCGCGATCGCGTTGCGCCACCGCCCGCACGCCGCGTGCATCGTCCCCGAAAAGCGCGAGGAGCGCACCACCGAGGGCGGGCTCGACGCGGCAGGCCAGCACAACCACCTCGCGCCGGTAATCTCGCGCCTCGCCGACGCCGGCATCCGGGTCAGCCTGTTCATCGCCCCCGACGAGCGCCAGCTCGAAGCCGCGCTGCGCCTCGGCGCGCCGGTGGTCGAATTCCACACCGGCGAGTACGCCCATGCGACCGGCGAGCAGGTCGCTGTCGAACTGCGCCGCATCGCCGACATGGCCGCGCTCGCCGCCAGGAACGGCATCGAGCCGCACGCGGGACATGGGCTGACTTACGACAATGTCCAGCCGATCGCCGCCATCCCCCACCTCGCCGAGCTCAACATTGGGCATTACCTGGTCGGCGAGGCGGTGTTCGTCGGGCTCGAAGCGGCGGTGCGCCAAATGCGCGAACTGATGGATGAGGCGCGGTGATATCCTCCCCGGCACGGGGAGGGGGACCGCACGCAGTGCGGTGGAGGGGACTCCGCCGCACGCGCGGTGCTTGGCCTCGACTCCCCTCCACCATGCTTCGCATGGTCCCCCTCCCCGTCCCGGGGAGGATTCCTTGATCATCGGCCTGGGCTCCGACCTCACCAACATGGACCGCATCGCCCATTCGCTCGAGCGGTGGGGCGAGCGGTTCGAGGCGCGCTGTTTCACCGATGTCGAGCGCGCCAAGGCGGCCAAGCGTCCCTTCGCCCGCACCGGCACATTCGCCAAGCGTTGGGCGGCCAAGGAGGCGTTCGCCAAGGCGGTCGGCACCGGCTTTCGGCGCGGGGTGTTCCACAAGGACATCGGCGTGGTCAATGCTCCCTCCGGAGCGCCGACGCTGGCGCTCACCGGCGGCGCGGCCTTGCGGCTTGCCGAATTGGTGCCGGCGGGCCATGAGGCGCGCATTCATCTGACCCTAACCGACGACCATCCATGGGCGCAGGCCTTCGTCGTGATCGAGGCCCTGCCCCAATGACCTCCGCGAGCAATTTCCACCCGATGAGCGAACCCGACAAGAAGCAGCGCGAGAAGATCAACTGGTTCGCCGAGCTGCGCGGGCTGGCGCTGATGCTGCTCGCGGTGCTGGGGTTCCACAGCCTCATCGCCAAGCCGTTCTATATCCCTTCAACTTCGATGGTCCCGAGCATGATGGTCGGCGACCGGCTGGTGGTGTCGAAATACCCCTATGGCTGGAGCTGGGTCTCGGCCTCGTTCCACCTGCTGCCGCGCGGCGATGGACGGGTGTGGCCGGCAACCCCGCAATACGGCGACGTGGTGATCGCCGTGCCGCCCGACCGCGACGAGGATTACATCAAGCGGGTGGTCGCCCTGCCGGGGGACCGTATCGCGGTGGTTGACGGACAGGTCGTGCTCAACGGCAAGCCGGTGCCGCAGAAGGTCGAGCCCGACATCCGCATACCGGTCGACGCGCAGACTTGCGAAGGGCGCCCGTGCCTCGGTTACTGGGACAACTACCGCGTCCGCGCCGCCGACGGAAACGACTACTACGAGGTCCCCGCCCGCCGCGAGACCCTGCCCAACGGCGCGACTTATCTGGTTGTCGATGACAGCGAACAGTCGCTCGACAATTACCCCGAAACGCTGGTGCCGGCGGGGCATGTGTTCCTGATGGGCGACAACCGCGACCATTCGGCAGACAGCCGGGCCGAAACCTGGGAGCGCGGCCTGGGCGGCCCGGTGCCGCTGGCCAACGTCGGCGGGCGCGCCGAATTCATCACTTTCTCGCTCGACGGGACGACCACCTTCAATCCGGCCACCTGGTGGAGTTCGCTGCGCGGCGGCCGCGCGTGGACGACGCTGCGCCCGCCGCTGGCGAAAGGAAAAGCCGGTGATTGAGCCCGAACACGTCGAGCAGCCCGAGGAAGCCGTCGGCGCCAGCCCGACGCAGATCACCAGCCCCAAGCTGCGCTACGAAGCGCGCCGGGCGATGGTGTGGGTCGGAGTAATCGGCCTCGCGGTGCTGGCGATCTACCTCGCCCAGTCGCTGCTGGTGATCTTCGGCGCGCTGGTGTTCGCCGCGATGCTCGATGGCGGCGCGCGGCTGCTCGGCCGGGTGCTGCCGGTCGGACGCACGTTGCGCGTTTCGATCGTCATCCTGTTCGGGTTCGCCTTTGCCGCCTGGCTGGTCCGGTTCGCCGGATCGCAGATCGCCGAGCAGGCGGCGATATTTCCCGCGCTGATCGCCGATCAGCTCGGCAAGTTCGTGGCGTTCCTGCGCGAGAAGGGGTTCTCGATCAGCCAGGGCGATATCCAGAACGTGCTCGGCAACATGACCAGCGGGGTCGGCACCGTAACCCGCGCGATCGGCGGCGTGTTCGGCGCGCTGACCACGCTGCTCCTGATCGTCATCATCGGCATCTACCTCGCGGTCGATCCGCGGCCTTACGAGCGCGGCCTGTCGTGGATGGTGCCCGAGGATAACCGCGCGCAGATGTCCGATACGCTCGGGCACATGGCGTACAACATGCGCCGTCTGCTCGCCGGGCGGCTGCTCGGGATGTTCGCCGAAGGGATGTTCACTTACGTCGCGCTGACGCTGGTCGGCGTGCCGATGGCCGCGCTGCTCGGCCTGATCACCGGCATCCTGGCGTTCATCCCCAACGTGGGCGCGATCATCGCCGGCGTGCTGATGGTGCTGGTCGGCTTTTCGGGCGGAACCGAGATGGGACTGTGGACCGTCGCGATTTACTTCGTGGTGCAGAACTTCGACGGTTACGTGCTGGTGCCGCTGATCGCCAAGAAGACGGTCGATCTCGCGCCCGCGCTGGTGCTCGGCTTCCAGCTGGTCATGGGCGTGCTGTTCGGCGTGCTCGGCCTGACGTTCGCCGACCCGATGCTGGCGATGATCAAGGTCGCGCTCGAGCGCCGTGCGCACCGGCTCGATACCGGCGAGGAGCAATTCGAGGCTGAGCCGGCGGCGGGCTGATGGCGCGCAAGTTCCTCTATCTGGTCGCGTTCGTGGTGTTCGTGGTGATCGCCGGGGCGATCGCGCTCAACATCTGGTCGAAGCAGGCGACCGAGTTCGCCTTCGTGCCGCGCGGCGCGTTTGTCGAACAGCCGGCGCTCGACAGCAACGCCTACGCCGACCCGGCGATGTGGTTTTCGCGACCCGGCATGGGGACGGCCGACCCCTCGCGCTACGTCCCCGAGAACGCAGATGTCGCGGCGTCGCCTGAAAATCCGGCGGCGGAACGCGCGCTGGAATCTGCCGCAACGGCTGTGCCCACTCCCTCGCCGAGCGCGCGCGAGGGCAAGGGTTACGCGGTGTTCTTCGTCCACCCGACCAGCTACATCCGCCCGGCCATCGGCGCCGACGCGCCGTGGAACGCGCCGCTCGGCGACGACGATGTGGAGAGCCGCGCGCGGCTGTTCCTGCGCGGCATGGCGAGTCCGTTCGCCGAAGCCGACGAGGTCTGGGCGCCGCGCTACCGCCAGGCGGTGTTCGGCGCGTTCCTGACCGACAAGCCCGAAGCGACCCAGGCGCTCGACCTCGCCTACCGCGACGTCGCGCAGGCGTTCGACTTCTTCGTCGGCACGGTCGACTCCGACGCGCCGATCGTGCTTGCCGGCCACAGCCAGGGGGCGCTCCATGTGTTGCGCCTGCTGCGTGAGAAAGTGATCGGCACCCCGCTGCAGGACCGGGTGGCGATGGTCTATCCGATCGGCTGGCCGATCTCGGTCGCACACGATCTCCCCGCGCTGGGCCTGCCCGCCTGCGCAACCCCTGACCAGGCGCGCTGCATCGCCACCTGGTCGACCTTCGCCGAACCGGCCGACCCGAGCGGCGTGTTCGAACGCTTCACCGCGACGCCCGGCTTCGACGGACAGGCGCGCGGCGATGGGCCGATCCTGTGCACCAATCCGATCACCGGGACGATGGGCGGAGTGGCGACCGCCGGGGAAAATCTCGGCACGTTGAAACCGACCAGCGATTTTTCGCGCGGGGAGCTGACCGCCGGCGTGGTGCCGGCGCGCTGCGATCCCGAAACCGGCCTGCTGCTGATCGGCGACCCGCCCGACTTGGGCGAAGGCGTGCTGCCGGGCAACAACTACCATGTTTACGACATCCCGCTGTTCTGGGCCAACCTTAAGGCCGACGTGGCGCGGCGGATCGCGGCGTGGACACCGGCTCGCTGATCACCGACAGCGCCGCCGAGTTTGCGGACGCCTTGCCCGAAGGCGGCGCGCTGCTGGCGCTCGATCTCGGCACCAAGACCATCGGCACCGCGCTGTGCGATGCCGGCTGGCGCTTCGCCTCGCCGGGCAAGACGCTCGAACGCGGCAAGTTCGGCCGCGACCGCGCGGCACTGGCGGCCTTGGCGGCCGAGCGCTCCGTGCGCGGGATCGTCATCGGCCTGCCGCGCAACATGGACGGCAGCGAAGGCCCGCGCGCCCAGGCGAGCCGCGCCTATGCCCGCAACCTGGCCGAGGCACTGTCGCTGCCGGTGTTGCTGTGGGACGAACGCTGGTCGACCGCGAGCGCCGAACGCGCGCTGATCGATCTCGATTTGAGCCGGGCGAAACGCAAGGAGCGGATCGACGCCCACGCCGCCGCGGTGATCCTCCAGGCGGCGATCGACGCGCTGGCCGGTGGATTTGGGTAGATCCTCTTTCCCATTGTATCGTCATCCCCGCGAAAGCGGGACCCCAGCTCCTGCCGCCGGTGATGGGTCCCCGCTTTCGCGGGGATGACGAGAGTTGGAATTATCGAAACACCATTGGCAGAACTAATCGATCGGACGCTGGCCGACGATGCTGAGCCCGTAGCCCTCAAGCGCCACCAGCGAATGCTCGGTGTTGGTCAGCAGGATCATGTCGTGCACCCCCAGAGCGCCGAGGATCTGCGCGCCGCCGCCGTAGTCGCGCTGCTCGGTGACCTGGGCATCGCTCGGCGGCGTATCGCCCCCGCGTGAAATCGCGCGAGAGACATAATCGCGCAGCGCGCGGTTGATCAGCACGATGACCCCGGCGCCTTCCTCGGCGATCAGCTCCATCGAACGCGCGATCAGCGTCCCGCGCGGGCTGTCCTCGGCGAACACATCGTCGAAGATCGACAGCGAGTGCATCCGCACCAGCGTCGGCTTCGTCCCATCAATCGCGCCCTTGACCAGCGCGAGGTTCTCCTCGCCCGTGGCGCGGTTGTAGAACGCCACCGCCTGCCATTCGCCGCCCCAGCGGCTGGCGAAGCGCCGCTCGCCGCGCCGCTCGATCAGATGGTCGTGCTTGCGGCGATAGGCGATCAGATCGCGGATGGTGCCGATCTTGAGGTCGTGGAGCCGTGCGAAACGCACCAGATCGTCCATCCGGGCCATGGAACCGTCCGCGTTCATGATCTCGCAGATCACGCCCGAGGGGTTGAGCCCGGCGAGCCGCGATATGTCGACCGCCGCCTCGGTATGCCCGGCGCGGACCAGCACCCCGCCTTCGCGCGCCACCAGCGGGAACACGTGGCCCGGGGTGACGATGTCGTCGCGCCCCTTGGTGCCGTCGATCGCGACCGAGATGGTGCGCGCCCGGTCGCCCGCCGATATGCCGGTGGAGACCCCCTCGCGCGCCTCGATCGAGGTGGTGAAGGCGGTTTCGTGCCGGCTGCGGTTGTCGCGGCTCATCAGGGCCAGGCCGAGCAGCTCGGTGCGCGCCTTGGTCATCGCCAGGCAGATCAGCCCGCGACCGTGCATGGCCATGAAGTTGATCGCGTTGGGCGTCGCCATCTGCGCCGGGATGATCAGGTCGCCCTCGTTCTCGCGGTCCTCGTCGTCGACCAGCACGAACATGCGCCCGTTGCGCGCCTCGTCGATAATCTCCTCGGCGGAGACGATCACCGGCCGCTCGTCGTTGGCCAAAAGGAAGGTTTCGAGCTTGCCCAGCGTGTCGGCGGTGGGGTTCCACCGCGGCTCGAGGCAATCGCGCAGCGAATTTGCGTGGAGGCCGGCGGCACGGGCCAGCGCGGTGCGGCTCATCCGGTCTTTGGCGACGAGGGTGCGGACGCGATCGATGGTCGGTGTGGTCATGCGACTCGCTCTAACACATTGGGATGTGTGCGTCACATTAAAATGTGCAGATTGACTGCGAGCCGGTGCTTCGCTCTATCGAAGTGGTGAAACCGGATCACCTTGTCATCATCGGAGGAACCAGCCGCGCGGGCCGGGCGATCATCGCTCGGACCGACGCCCCGATTATATCGGTTGTCCGCGAACCGACCGGCCGACCCGGCGAAGTTGTCGTCACCGCATACGATCGGCCCCCCGACGATATGGAGCTGGCCGGGGCAGCGATCGTCAATTGCGCGGGCACTCCGATCGGAAGCCGGGAGGAACTGCACAGGGCCAACGTTGCCGTCCCAATGGCATGGGCGCGCCAGGCGCAGGGCTGTGCGCGGTTCGTGCAGATATCCTCGTTCTCGATTTTCGGCCCCGTACCACTGGTGACAGCCGCCACGCCGCTCGCGCCCACGACCGATTATGGATCGTCCAAGGCCGCGGCCGAGGCGGCCCTCGCAGGGTCGGGCCTGGGCGACCGCCTCACGGTCCTGCGCGTTCCCATCTTGATCGGGGGCGACCGCGACAAGCTGGCGCAGCTCATTCGCCTGGTGCGCCGCACCGGGATCGTCCCCGCTGCGCCCTGGCCCACGCCGCGCTCGATGCTCAGCTACGATGGTTTGGCCGCGGCGATCCTGGGGATGATCGCGGACGATCGCGGCGGGACTTTTTCAGCGGCCGATCCTGAACCTTTCACACCCGAGATGGTGGCTAGGGTGAGCGGCGGGGCGCGCGTCATGCGCGTGCCCGCCATGCCCTTGTCGCTGGTGCGCCGAGCATTGCCGGGCCTCCACGCCAGCATGTTTCGCCCCAATCTGCTGTCGCCCGAAGACAATGTCGCGCAGGGCTATCTGCCGTTCGAGCGGGTCGATGACGTCGTCCGCCAGCTGCTAGGGACGCAAGCGCGCGCCTAGCACCCGGGGCGGTCCACTGGGCAAGCGATCAGTCGATTTCGCGATGCAGCAGCGCCAGGCTCGCAGCGGCGCGCAGGATCGCGTCATTGTCATGGACGAACCGGCCCGCCGCCTTGCGCATCGTGAGCGCCAGCGCGGCGCGCGCCACCGTGTCGGCCCGGATCGAGCGGAAGCCGCTGAACCGGCCGTGCATGGCGAGGTCGGTCAGCGGGCTGACCGCGATTCCGAGCCGTTCGACAAGCCGCCGGTCGCCGCTGCGCGGGCCCCTGAGCAGACCGGGCCGCAGCACGTCGAGCCGCTTGAACCGCAGCGCCGCGAGATCGCGCTCGACCTCGCCCTTCACGCGCAGGTAAAAGGTCTTGCTGAGCGCGTCGGCCCCGGCCGAGCTGACCGCGACCAGCCGTTCGATGCCCTGCGCCTTGGCCGCGCGGGCGGTCTCGACCACCAGTTCGTGATCGACCGCGCGGAAGGCGGCCTCGTCGCGCCCCGCCTTGCGCCAGGTGGTGCCCAGCGCGCAGATCAGCGCGGTCGGCCGGATCGCCTCGAACACCTCGCCCCATTTGGCCGGATCGGCCACGAACAGCTCCATCCGCGCGCCCGGCGGCAGCGCGAATTCGCGGCGCGCGACGGCGACCAGCCGGACATCCTCGCGCCCCAGCGCGAGCTTGATCACTTCGCCGCCGATCAGCCCGGTGGCGCCGACCAGCGCGATCCGCAGCGGCTCAGACATGGCGCAGCCCCTCGGGCGCGCGGCCGAAGATACGCACGCACTGGTCGATCGCGTAGCGGTCGGTCATCCCGGCGATGAAATCCGCCAGGTGCCGGCTGCGCTCGGGCTCGCTCGTAGGCAAAGCGGCATGCCAGCCATCGGGCAACGTCGCCGGATCCTGATCGTAGGCCGCGAACAGGCGGGAAACCACATCCCGCGCGTATTCGGCCGCGGCGAGCTGTTCGGGATGATAATAGAGCTTGGCATACATGAACTTCTTCAGGCCGCGCTCGGCCGCGCCCATTTCGGGCGAGAACGCGGCGAGCGGCCCGGGGTGCGCGCGCACTTCCGCCACGCTCCGCAGCCCGGCCACCCGCGCGCGCGTGGTTTCGAGCAAGTCGTTGACCATCGCGCCGATCTGGCTGCGGACGAGCTCGCGCAGGCGCTGCTCGGTCTTGGCCGCGGGAAAGCGCCGCTCGACCTCGCGATAGCGGTCGGCGAGCATCGGCAGCTCCATCAGGTCGTCGAGGGTCAGAAATCCGGCGCGCAACCCGTCGTCGATATCGTGATTGTCGTAGGCCACATCGTCGGCCAGCGCGGCGACTTGCGCCTCGAGGCTCGGCCACGCGCCGAGGTCGAGCGGAAACGCCTCGTCGAGCTGGTGCAACGCCCAGTTGGGCGCGGTCAGCGTGCCGTTGTGTTTGGCCAATCCCTCGAGCACGTCCCACGACAGGTTGAGACCGGGGTGGTCGCAGTACGGGCTTTCGAGCCGCATCAGTACGCGCAGGGTATGTGCGTTGTGATCGAACCCGCCACGCTCCGCCATCGCCGCTTCGAGCGCGGCCTCGCCGGCGTGGCCGAACGGCGGATGGCCGATGTCGTGACCCAGGCAGATCGCCTCGGTCAGGTCTTCGTCGAGGCCCAGCGCGCGGGCGACCACGCGGCCGACCTGCGACACCTCGAGGCTGTGGGTCAGCCGGGTGCGATAATGGTCGCCGTCGGGGGCGATGAACACCTGGGTCTTGGAGCGCAACCGGCGGAAGGCGATCGAATGGACGATCCGGTCGCGGTCGCGCTGAAATTCGCTGCGCGGTCCGCGCGTGCCGGCGCGGTTTTCCGCGAACTCCCGGCCCTGTCCGGCGGCGGGATCGGCGGCGTAGGGGGCGAGCGGCATGGCGCCGGGCCTAGGGGGATGTGCGGGACGCGACAACGGGAACAGTCGCGGAACGCGCCGCTAGCCCGGCGCGCCCTCGAGGATGAAATCGACCGCCGCCGCCGAATGGATACGGGTCGAATCGAACACCGGCAGCACATTGGCGTCGACATCGACGATCATCGCCAGTTCGGTGCATGCGAGCACGATCGCTTCGGCCCCGCTCTGCTCCTTGCGGGTGATCCAGGTCTTGAGCGTGCGCTCGGCTTCGCGGCTCGGTTTCCCGCGCATGAGCTCATCGTAAATAATCCGGTCGATCTCATCGACCATGTCCATGTCGGGCGGCAGCAGATCGACATCGTGCGCAACCAGTCGCTCGCGGTAGAACCGTTCGGTCATGACGTTGTGGGTGCCGATCAGCGCGGCGTTGGTCGCGCCCGCCTCCTGCATCGCACGGCCCACGCAGTCGGCGATATGGAGCACGGGAACGCCGGCGGCGGCGGCGACCTGGTCGTAGACTTTGTGCATCGAGTTGGCGCAGATCAGCAGGCCCTCGGCCCCCGCCGCGGCCAGCCGCTGTGCCGAGACCGACAAGGCCTCGGCCGCCCGGTCCCAGTCGGCGGCGGTCGCGAGGCCCCACAACTGCGCGAAGTCGAGGCTTTCGATCAGCAGCGGCGCGCTGGTCATCGCCGTGGCGCGCCGGCGCACGCCGCGATTGATCTGTTCGTAATAATCGCGGGTCGAGACCCAGCTCATCCCGCCGATCAGGCCCAGCTTGCGCAAACTCGAATACTCCATGCCGACGGGGTGCGAGGGGCGCCCTTAGGCCAGGCTCTCGCCCGGAGTAAAGTTAACGCGCGGCCTGCGCCGTGCCGGGGAGGAATTCTTCGAGCAGCGCGACGGTGCGCTGGGGAGCCTCCTCCATCGGCAGGTGGCCGATGCCGTCGAGCGCTTCGAGCCGCGAACCGGCGATATGGCGCGCGAGCCAGCGGCCCGACGATAGCGGAATCAGCCCGTCCTCGCTGCCCCAGATGATGAGTGTGGGCACTTTCAATCGGGCCAAGGCCGCCGGAGCGAACGGCTGCTGGGCAATCGAAAACCGCTGCATCGTTGCCTGCCGATTGCCGGGATAGCGCAGCAGTTCCCAATAGCGGTCGACCGCCGCCTGGGTCACGATCGCCTGGTTGGACACGCTTTGGCGCAGGCTTCGCTCCACCAGCGACCGCGGGGTGATCTGGCCCATCAGCCGAGCGACACCCGGGGTGCGGGCGATGGTGAAGCCGATGTTGCCCCTGGCCTTCTCGAGCCGGGGAGCGCCGCCGGCATCGACCAGCCCGAGCCCCGCCAGCCGTTCGGAATGCGCCAGCGCAAATTCGAGCGCGATCCCGCCGCCCATCGAATTTCCGGCCAGCACGAAGCGCTTGAGACCCAGCTTGTCCGCCACTCGCCCGACATCCCTCGCGAAGGCCGGCCGCGAATAGTCGCCGTCCGCCGCCGGTCCGGTCAGCCCGTGACCGCGCTGGTCGAAGCGGATGACGCGGTATCGCGTTGTCAGCCGGTCCGCCCACGGCTGGCAGGTGTGCAGGTCGGAATTCGAACCGTGGAGAAGCACGATCGCCGGCGCATCGGGCGGCCCTTCGTCGCGCAAGTGGACGACCTGCCCGGTGCCCAACGTCATGAATTGCGACGGCGGGCCGCCATACTTCGCCCGCATCGCCGCCGGCTCGGTGTCGGGTACGCGAAAGATCAGGAACGCCGCCAACAGCACCGCCGCCAGGACGGCGAGCACTTTCGCCAGCCGCTTCACAGCCCGGCGATCCAGCGTTCGACGACGGCGAGACCTTCGCGGTCGACCGTCGCCTTGCCCAATTCGGGCATTGCCACCCCGCCCTCGATGCTGGCCATCCGGTGGACCATGATCGATTCGCCCGGCTTGCCGGGCACGACATCGAACAGCAGATTGCCCGCGCCGCGCCCGGCGGCGACCGGCCGCTTCATCACCCCGAGCGCCTTGGCGTCGGTCTGCTCCCACCGCAGGTCGAGCCCCGAATTGGAAGCACTGGCGCCCGCGCGGTGGCAATGCGCGCAGTTGACGTCGAGATAGGCGCGCGCTGCCGCTTCGGCGGTCGCCATGCGGCCGTCTTCCCACAGCGGCATCGGCGCGGCGACTTCCGGCGCCTTGTCGAGCATCCCTGCCTGCACAAACCCCGCCAGCCATTCACGCGACAGGTTGCGCGCCTTGGGGCCGATCGGGATGACCTTGCCCTCCACTCCGTGGCATTCCTTGCACTGGTTCTTGTTCGGCACGCGGTAAGCGATCGCCTCGCCTGCCGGGGTCACGACCGGCACCTTGGCCCCCGCCAGCGCCAGCTTCGCCTCGGTTTGTTCGGCGTTCCACAGATAGGGCAGCGCGATCCAGCCGTCGGCGCGGTGGAGCATCACGCGGGTTTCGATCAGTCGGCGCTGGCCGTTTTCAGTGAAGGCAAAGGTTTTGATCAGCGCCGCCCCCACCGGCAGGTCGATCAGCCCTTGGCCCCCGGCTTTCGCCTGTGCGCCAACGGGCAGGTAAACGAATCGCAGCTTGTCCGCCCCGTCGGAATAGAGCGGCGTGTTGAGGCGGTATGGGACCACGCGCGCCGCCGGAACCTGCCCGGGCGCATCCGCGAAGAAACCGAATTCCGCGAGCGTCGCGGGCATCGCGGTGCCGACGATCGCCGCGTCGTTGGGCGCGGGCGCGGCGTGCGCCAGCGCCGCCGCCGCGGTCAGCAGCGCGATTGCCAAGACGCCCGCACGGATCACGGAACCAGCCGCGCCTCCAGCCCGGCGGGTGCGCCGACGCCCGCGAGCGTCGCGCCTGCCAACGGCGCCTCGACCTTCAGCGGCCCCGGCTTGGCGGCGTCGAGCCCGCCGCCCTGCGCGGTCAGATTGAGCGACCAGCCGGCCAGCGCCGGATCGACCCGCACCGCCACCGTGCCCGGTTGCGTCAGCCCGTCCCACAGCACCGGCGGCAGCGCCCCGCCGAACGCCGCGAGGAGCATATCCTTGCCTGCGAACTGCGGGTCATAGCCGCCGCGATCGACGCGGTTCGCGCCGATGGTCACGTTGCGCGGATACGGGTTGTAGGTCTTGTCGTCGAACTTCATTGGGTAGGCGACCACCATGACCGGCGCGGTCGGGTTGTCGAGCAGCGTGTTGCCTTCGACCAGCACGTTGTCGTTGGCCATGACCATGATCCCGGTGCCGCGCCGCACGCCGGCGACGATATTGCCCTTGGGCGCGAAGTTGGGGGTGGTGTTGGCCGCCACCAGGTTGCCCCGCACCCAGGTGTTGCCGCCGCCCATCACCGGCAGGCTCGGCAAGTCGAACACCAGGATTCCGCCGGTGTTGCCGGTCACGAAGTTGCCCTCGACCAGCGCGTCGCGGCTGTTCTCGATCTCGATCCCGGCGACATTGCGCCGCGCGATCGAATTCCTGACCGTAATCCCCTTCGACTGGCCGACATAGATGCCCGCATCCGATGCGCCCGAGACCTCGACCCCTTCGATCAGCACCCCGGCGCTTTCGACCGGATAGATGCCATAGGCGCCGTTGGTTTCCTTGGGACCGCCGGTCCAGGTCACGCGGACGCGCTGATAGACGATGCCGTCGGCGCCCTTGGACTTGATCCCGTCGCCCTTGGGGTTTTCGACCGCGAAATCGCGCAAGGTGACCTGGTCGCTGGTTACCAGCAAACCCTCGCCCGAACCGGTCTGGCCGGTGAAATCGAGCACCGTCGCGTACATTCCCGCACCGCGCACGGTGACTCCGTCGACATCGAGGCTCAGCCCATCGTCGATCGCGAAGCGCCCCGCGCCCAGCACGACCTCGTCGCCCGGCTGGGCCAGGATCAGCGCTTCCTGCAGCCGCGTCTGCGCACCGTCGCCTGGGGCGACACTGTGCGTGGCGGCGAGAGCGGGCCCAAAGGCGTTCGGGGCGACGGCGCCGAGCGCGAGCGCGGCAAGGAGGTGCAATCTCATGCGCGCAAGGGTGCTGCTGACAGTGTTGTAAGTCAATCCACACCGACGCTTGCATGACTCGCCCGACAGGCGCATCCTGGCGCGGTTACAGCACCGGAGAGCTATGCCATGCGCATCAAGCTGCTTGCGGGGGGACTGCTGTTGACGGTCGCAACCCCCGCGTTCGCCGACAACTGGGATTTCGTGCTCGTCAACAAGACGGGCAAGACGATCAAGCTGGTCGAAGTGGCCGACGCCGGATCGGCCAATTGGGCCAAGGAAAAACGCGAAGAGGATCTCGGCTTGGGCAAGATCAAGCCCGGCGAAGATCACACCGTCCATTTCGACAAGGCGGCCAATGCCTGCAAGTTCGATGTGCGGATGACGTTCGAGGACGACACTCAGGCGGTGTGGGCGGCGTTCGACGTGTGCAAATTCGCCTTCGGGGACTTTGCCCTGAAAGGCGATCTCCCGACCGTCAAAGGCACCTGAACCTCAGAGCGACTTGACGATGTCCTCGACCATCTTCTTGGCGTCGGCGAGCAGCATCATCGTCTGGTCCATGTAGAACACGTCGTTGTCGACACCGGCGTAACCGACGCCACCCATGCTGCGCTTGATGAAGAACACCTGCTTGGCGTTGCCGACGTCGAACACCGGCATGCCGTAGATCGGGCTGGTCTTGTCGGTCTTGGCCGCCGGATTGACTACGTCGTTGGCGCCGATCACGAACGCGACGTCGGCCTGCGCGAATTCGGAGTTGATGTCCTCCAGCTCGAACACCTCGTCGTACGGAACCTGCGCCTCGGCCAGCAGCACGTTCATGTGCCCCGGCATGCGCCCCGCGACGGGGTGGATGGCGTATTTCACCTCGACGCCCTTGGCTTTCAGCTTGTCGCCCATCTCGCGCAGCGCGTGCTGGGCCTGGGCCACCGCCATGCCGTAGCCGGGAACGATGATGACCTTTTCGGCCTGTTCGAGCATGTAGGCGGCGTCTTCGGCGCTGCCGGCCTTGTAGGGCCGTTGCTCCCTGGCCTCGCCGGCGATCGCGGCATCGGCGCCGAAACCGCCCGCGATCACCGAGAGGAAGCTGCGGTTCATCGCCCGGCACATGATGTAGCTGAGGATTGCGCCCGAGCTGCCGACCAGCGCGCCGGTGACGATCATCGCGGTGTTGTGCAGCGTGAACCCCATCGCCGCCGCCGCCCAGCCCGAATAGGAGTTGAGCATCGATATCACGACCGGCATGTCGGCCCCGCCGATCGGGATGATCAGCAGGAACCCGATCACGAACGCGGCGGCGAGCAGCGCCCAGAACAGCCACCCCTCGCCCGCGCCGGCGTCGTTCGAGATCGCGTAGAGCGCGGTCGCGGCGATGATCGCGACGAGCGTGCCGAGGTTGATGACGTGCCGCCCCGGCAGCATGATCGGCGCGCCGCTCATATTGCCGTTGAGCTTGGCGAACGCGATGACCGAGCCCGAAAAGGTGATCGCGCCGATCGCCGCGCCCAGCGCCATCTCGATCCGGCTGACCATCAGGATGTTGCCGTCCATCCCGAGAATGCCGAACGCGCCCGGGTTGAGGAACGCCGCCACCGCCACCAGCACGGCCGCAAGGCCGACGAGCGAGTGGAACGCGGCGACGAGCTGCGGCATCGCGGTCATCGCGATCCGCCGGGCGATAATCCAGCCGACTCCGCCGCCGACGACGATGGCGCCGACGATCTCTGGCAGGCTGGCGATTTCGTGGGTGATCAGCGTCGTCACCACCGCGATCAGCATGCCCGCCATGCCGAAGCGGTTGCCGCGCTGGCTCGTCGCCGGCGACGACAGCCCGCGCAGCGCGAGGATGAACAGTACGCCGGCCGCGAGATAGGCCAGCGCCACCCACGGATTGACCGCGTGCGCCGCGTCGGCGACGATCGAAAGGTCGGTCGTCTGCATCGGCTGAAGGCTCACGCCTGCTTCTCCGGCACGGCGGGCCCGTCGGCCCTGCTCAGGACAGGCTTATCTTTCTTCTTGTACATCGCCAGCATCCGCGCGGTGACCGCGAACCCGCCGAAGATGTTCACGCTCGCCAGCGCCACCGCGACGAGGCCCAGCCATTTGGCGCTCGGGCTCCCCTCCGCCGCCGCCGCGATCAGCGCACCGACCACGATCACCGAAGAAATCGCATTGGTCACCGCCATCAGCGGCGTGTGCAGCGCCGGCGTGACCGACCACACGACATAATAGCCCACGAAGCAGGCCAGGATGAAGATCGAGAGGATCGAGATGAAGTCCATTAATTTGCCTCCCCGGCACGGGGAGGGGGACCGTCCGAAGGACGGTGGAGGAGACTCGACACACGCGCAACGATGGCCTCAGCTGTGCTATCCGCATCGGCCAGCACTCGCGAAGCCGCAACCCGCAAGACCCTAAACCCGTTTTCTTTCATGAACGCGATGCGTCGGTCGTCGAATTTGGCGCGCTCAATCGCGTCGTGCGCGCACCCATCCACTTCGATGACGAAGCGCTTTGACCAGCAGCAGAAGTCGGCGATGTATAGACCGATCGGATGCTGCCGCCGAAATTTGAGACCGCCTGGTTGGAGGCGCAAGCGTTGCCAGAGCATGCGCTCGGGTACGCTCATATCCTTGCGCAGCAAACGGGCCCGCGCAACCGCAGGCCTGGCAACGAACTTCGAGTCCTCACCACCGCGCTGCGCGCGGTCCCCCTCCCCGTGCCGGGGAGGCAATTGCCCGCCAGCCGTCACTTCAGCCTCTCGCTCACCACCGCGCCGCCCTTGGTCAGCCGCACTGCGTCGCCGATTTCGGCGTCGAGCACCGGGCGCCCCTGCTCCTTGTCCCAGAACGCCGACAGGAAGTTATACAGGTTGCGGGCGTAAAGCGCGCTCGCGTCGGCCGGCAGGGTCGCCGGGGTGTTGGCGTAGCCGATGATCTTGACGCCGTGTTTCTCGGTCACCTGATCGGCGACCGATCCCTCGACATTCCCGCCTTGCGCCACCGCCAGGTCGAAGATCACGCTGCCCGGCTTCATCGTCGCGATCTGCGCGTCCGAGATCAGGCGCGGCGCGGCGCGGCCCGGAATCAGCGCGGTGGTGATGACGATGTCCTGCTTGGCGATGTGGCTGGAAACAAGCTCGGCCTGCGCCCTCTGGTACTCGGGGCTCATCTCGGTCGCATAGCCGCCCGCGCCCTCGCCTTCGATCCCGGCGACGTTCTCGACGAACACCGGCTTGGCGCCGAGCGACTGGATCTGCTCTTTGGTCGCCGAGCGGACATCGGTCGCCGAGACCTGCGCCCCCAGCCGCCGCGCGGTGGCGATCGCCTGCAGGCCGGCGACGCCGACCCCCATCACGAACACCCGCGCCGCCTGCACCGTGCCGGCCGCGGTCATCATCATCGGGAACGCGCGGCCGTATGTTTCGGCCGCCGCGATCACCGCCTTGTAGCCGGCAAGGTTGGACTGGCTGGAGAGCACGTCCATGCTCTGCGCGCGGGTGATGCGCGGCATGAACTCCATCGCCAGCGCCTCGAAGCCGGCGGCGGCGTAGGCATCGATGCGCGCGCGGCTCCCGAACGGGTCGAACACCGCGGCCACCCACGCGCCGGGTTTGGCGCCCGCCAGCGCCGCCGAATCGGGCGGTTGCACGCCCATGACGATGTCCGCGCCCTTCACGACTTGCGCCGCCGGGCCGACTTCCGCCCCCGCTTCGGCATAGGCGGCATCGATCACGCTCGCCGAACGGCCGGCCCCGCTCTCGACCGCAACCGCCGCCCCGAGCCCGATGAACTTCTTCGCCGTTTCAGGCGTCAGTGCGACCCGGGTCTCGCCCGGCGCGGTCTCCTTGAGAACCGCGATCCGCAGGCCCGGAGCCGTCACTCGGAAATGAGGACGAGGATCAGCAGGGTCAGGATTGCCAGCAGCGGCACGCTCCACTTGAGCAGCGTGACAAAGCCGCCGTAGGTTCCCTGGTGCGCCTTCATGTCGTTGCCGGTGGCCATCTAGATTCTCACCCCTGGTCGGTTGTCTGGTCGCGCCAGCCTCCTATCGCGCCGCGCGCGGGCGCTCAACCCCGCCTTTCGAGCGGCGCGCACTTAAGCGGACCTTTACCCATCGTCCCGTATTCGGTCGGTTCGTTTCGGAACGGGACACGTGGGACAATGGGCGAAGGCGAAAATCGGCTGCTGATGCTGATCGACGACGAGCCGGCGCAGAGCCGGCTGATCGCCGCGCTCGCCGCGCGCGAGGGCTGGCGCACGCTGGTGGTCAAGGACGCCGAAACCGCCATCGCTACCCTCGGCACCCGCCAGGGGATGCAGCTTAGCGCGATCATCCTTGACCAGTGGGTGCCCGGCGACGACGCCTGCACGCTGATCGAGGAATTGCGGACCCGCCGCCCGGCGCTGCCGATCCTGATGCTCACCGCCAGCGCCAGTCCGCTGCTCGCGGTCGAGGCGATGCGCGCGGGCGCCAACGACTATCTGATCAAGCCGGTCGCGCCCGACCGGCTGATGCAGGCGCTGCGCAGCGCGACCAAGCGCGAGGCGCCGCGCGACGAGCTCCAGCCGCTGACCGAGAAGCTCGGCAAGGTGCTCGACTTCGACGCGATGATCGGCACCGCGCCCAATTTCCGCGCCGCGCTGGCCAAGGCGGCCAAGACCGCGCGGGGCCACGGCAACGTGCTGATCGAGGGGCAGAGCGGATCGGGCAAGGAGATGCTGATCCGGGCGATGCACTCGGCCAGCCCACGCGCCAAGGGCCCGTTCCGCCTGATCAACGCCCGGGCAGTACCGGCCAATTCGATCGAATCGGTGCTGTTTGGGCACGAACAGAACGCCTTTCCTGGAGCCTTCGAACGGCAGATCGGGGCGATCCAGCAATGTGACGGCGGCACCCTGGTGCTCGATGAGGTCGACCGCTTGCCGATGGACCTGCAGGAAAAGCTCGCCGAAGTGCTCGAAACCGGCGTCGTGCGCCCGGTCGGCGCGCGGCACGGGTTCAAGATCGATCTGCGCGTGCTCTCGGCGAGCAACCTGCCGGTCGGCGCGCTAGGCGACGCCGGCTATTTCCATCCCGCGCTCCACGCCCAGCTCGCCCCGCTGACGATCACCATCCCGCCCTTGCGCGAACGGACCGGCGACATCCAGGCGCTCGCGCGCCACTTCCTCACGCGCATCGGCGACCAGCCGGGCCTGCGCTCGCTCACCATCACCGACGGCGCTCTGGCGCTGCTTGCGGCGTTCGACTGGCCGGGCAACGTCCGCCAGTTGCAGGCGGTATTGTTCCGCGCGGCGGTGTTCTGCGACGGCGACGCGCTGACCGCCGAAAGCTTCCCCCAGCTGTCCGAGATGCTCGGCGAACCGGTCGAGAACCGCGACCCGCGCCACGACGGGGTCGGCGTTATGCTCTACAGCCAGGACGGCAACCTGCGCAGCCTCGAGGATATCGAGGCCGACGTCATCCGCCTCGCCATCGGCCACTATCGCGGGCGCATGACCGAAGTCGCCCGCCGGCTCGGCATCGGCCGCTCGACGCTGTATCGCAAGCTCGGCGATTTGGGGATGGACAGCGTCGCCTGAGGGGCGCGCCGGACCCTGTATGTTCGAATTGTTCGAAGCCTTCGTCGATACCCCCGCGCTGGCCTTGCTCCCAATGGCGCTGTTCGCACTTGGCTACCGCGCGACGCACTCGCGCGCGGCGCTGGTCATGGCGCCGCTGTGGGCCATCTATGCGCTGCTCGAATTCGGCAACAAGGCGCGGATCACCTGCTTGGGCGAATGCAACATCCGCGTCGATCTGCTGGTCATCGCGCCGGGGCTGCTGCTCGGCAGCACGATAGCGGTGATCGCCATCGCCCGCAGGCTTGCTCGCGGCTCGTGATCGGCGAGCATGGGTTGCTATCGACAACCGAGCGCGACCCGCTTAGCCGAGCGTCCATGACCGACCCAAAACTCGATTTCTCCGGCCGCAGCGCGCTTGTCACCGGCGCAGCCTCGGGCATCGGCGCGGCGCTCGCCCGCTGGCTCGACGATCACGGAGTGGCCACGCTGCACCTAGTCGACACCAACGACGCCGGCCTCGCGGCGCTCGACCTCAATTGTCAGGTGATCCGGCTCGTCGCCGACGTGTCCGACGAAGCGTTCTGGGCCGAATTCGAGAAATCGGTGCCCAAGCTCGATCACGCGGCGGTCAACGCCGGGATCGGCAAGGGCGGCGACCTCGCTGAAATCTCGTTCGCCGATTGGCGCCACGTCATGGCGGTCAACCTCGACGGCGCATTCCTGACGCTGGCGACCGCGCTGCGGCTGATGCGCAAGAATGGCAAGGGAAGCGCGGTGGTTACCGCGTCGACCGTCGGCATCAAGCCGGTCGCCGGGATCGGGCCCTACGGCGCCGCCAAGGCCGCGGTCGCGCACATGGCGCGCATTGCCGCGCTGGAAAACGCCCCGCACAAGATCCGCGTCAACGCCATCGCGCCCGGCGGGGTCGACACCAATATCTGGGAGTCGAGCGAGGCATTCAGGGCCGCGGCCGCCGAACACGGCCGCGACGCGGCGCTCGCCGGCATGGGCTTCGGCCATCCGCGCGGCCACTTCGCCAGCGCCGAGGAACTGGCCGGCGACATCGGCTACCTGCTCAGCGACATGGCCGCCAACGTCACCGGCACCGTGCTGGTGAGCGACGGCGGCTATACGATGTAAGGAACCGCGCCCCCCGCGCTCCGTTCGGTGGGGAACTATCCGCGCATCAGGGGGCCACATGGACATCGTCGACTGCATTCTTGCCGACCACAATCGCCAGCGCACGATGTTCGCCGCGCTCGACGAGGCGCGCGAAGATCCCGAGGCGCTGGGCAAGATCTTCAAGCACCTGAAGAACTTCCTCGAGGCGCATGCCGAGGCCGAGGAACGGTTCTTCTACCCGACCCTGCTCAAGAAAGGCGACGGCGCGCTCGATTCGAACAGCGCCGCCGAGACCACCGAGGACGCGATCGAGGATCACAACAAGATCGCGCAAGCCGCCGAGGAGGCGATGACGCTCGCGCCGGGTTCGGACGCCTGGTGGATCGCGGTCGACAAGTGCAATTGCGCCAACTCCGAGCACATGAGCGAGGAGGAACGCCAGGGCCTGACCGACTTCCGGCGCACTGTGCCGCTGCCTACCCGGGTCAAACTGGCGGTCCAGTATCTTGCCTTCGAAGCGAAGCACGCGGGCGAATACACGCGGACCGAGAAGGAGCCCGAAGCCTACATCGAGAAACACGAAGCGGCCTGAGCGCCGCTCGCGGTCAGTCCGGCAAGGCGGAAAAATCCGTCAGCGCCGCATCGCGCAGGCCGCGCCACACATTGCGCACCTGCACCGTCTCGGCGACATCGTGCACGCGCAGCAACTGAACCCCTGCCTCCATCGCCGCAACCGCCAGCGCCACGCTGCCGCCGAGCCGCTGGTGCGCCGCTGCCTCGTTGCTCAGGGCGCCGATCATCCGCTTGCGGCTGGCGCCGATCATCAGCGGCTGGCCCAGCGCGTGGAACAGCGGCAACGCGTTCATCAGCGCGAGGTTGTCGCCCAGCGCCTTGCCGAAGCCGATGCCGGGGTCGAGCACGATCCGGGTCCGCGCCACACCAGTCGCGATCGCCGCATCGCGCCGCTCGGCGAGCCAGTCGAACACGTCGAACACCACGCTGGCATAGTCGCCCCCGGCGTGCAGGTCGTCGCCAGAACCGGGCGCGTGCATCAGCACCACCGGGCAGTCGCGCGCGGCGACGATCTCGGCAGAGCGCGGATCGTGGCGCAGCGCGGAGACATCGTTGACCATGTGCGCCCCGGCATCGAGCGCGGCCTCCATCACCGCCGCGCGGCGACTATCGACGCTGATCGCCGCGCCCATCTGCGCGCAATACTCCACCGCCGGAATGACGCGCGCGATCTCGTCGCCTTCCCACACCGCCGACGCCCCCGGACGGGTGCTCTCGCCGCCGATGTCGATCAACGCCGCGCCGGCCTCGACCATCGCGGCCGCATGAGCCGCGCCGTCCTCGGGCCGGTCGAGAAACTTGCCGCCGTCGGACATGCTGTCGGGCGTGACATTGAGGATGCCGGCGACCTGGGGCTGGTCGAGCCGAATGGTGCGCCCGCCGAGCTGGAGCGGCAGATGTGCGGTGCGCAGGCCCGACCATTGCGCCTCCGCCTCTGACCCGAGCGCACTGGGCAGGCGAGCAAAGGTTTCCGCGGCGGTTTCAGACGTGAAGCGGTGCCGCTCCGCCACGCACCCGTCCCGGCGCACGATTGCGGCGAAGCGGTGGGCATAGACCAGCCCGCCGGCAAGCCGCACCGCGTCGCCCTCCTCGCTCTGCGGGCTCACGGCGAGCCCGATGGGCATAAGATAGAGGCGGTCGGTCATAACGCTGCGCTACCCATTTCGTCATTCCCGCGAAAGCGGGAACCCATCTCCGGTGCTAATCCAAGCGCATCGGGCGGGAGATGGGTCCCCCGCTTTCGCGGGGACTCCGTTGAAAACGTAACTGGACTAATCCTCGACGCTCAGCAGATAGGTCTGCCGCGCGGCGTCGATCGGTTTGATATCCCCGCTTCCTGGGCCGCCTGCTTCGTAGTGCCAGAACGCCCAGCCGTTGCAGCTCGGCGCGCCTTGCAGGTCCTTGCCGAGGCTGTGGATCGAACCGCTCGCCGCGCCGCACAGCAGCGACCCGTCGGCGCGCACGGTGGCGGTCCAGCGGCGCTTGCGGTCGAACAGCTGCGTGCCGGGCGGTATCAGCCCTGCTTCGACCACCGCGCCGAACGCTACCCTGGGCGCGGTGCGCGCCGATTGCATCGTGGCCAGCGCGCTTTCGTCGAGCGGCAGTTCCTTCTCGATCCGCCGGGTGGCGACTTCGCGGTATGCGGGTTCACGTTCGCATCCGATCCACTCGCGCCCCAGCCGCTTGGCGACCGCGCCGGTGGTGCCGGTGCCGAAGAACGGGTCGAGCACCACGTCGCCCTTCTCGGTGGTCGCCAGCAGCACGCGGTAGAGCAGCGCCTCGGGCTTCTGCGTCGGGTGCGCCTTGTGGCCGTTTTCCTTCAGCCGTTCCTGCCCGCCGCACACCGGGATCACCCAGTCGCTGCGCATCTGCAATTCGTCGTTCAAAGTCTTCATCGCGCGGTAGTTGAACTGATAGCGAGCCTTTTCGCCCATGCTCGCCCAGATCAGCGTTTCGTGCGCGTTGGTGAAGCGGGTGCCCTTGAAATTGGGCATCGGGTTGGTCTTGCGCCAGACCACGTCGTTGAGGATCCAGAAGCCCAGGTCCTGCAGGATCGCGCCGACGCGGAAGATGTTGTGGTAGCTGCCGATGACCCACAGCGCACCGTCGGGTTTGAGCACGCGCTTGGCCTCGATCAGCCAGGCCCGGGTGAAGGTGTCGTAAGTCTTAAAGCTGTCGAACCGGTCCCAGTGATCGGTCACCGCGTCGACATGGCTGCCGTCGGGCCGCGCGAGGTCACCGCCGAGCTGGAGGTTGTAAGGCGGATCGGCGAACACCAGGTCGACCGAGGCGGCCGGCAGCCGCTTCATCGCCTCGATGCAGTCGCCTGCAAGAATGCGTCCCAGCGGCAGCTCGACCGGCGCGCTATCCGCGGTCGATCCGCAACGCGCGCGGACCCGTGTGGTCTCCAAGACCCCCATCCCGTCAGTACCCCCTGAATCACTTATCCACAGGGTGAGTCTTCGCGAACTCGGCGTCAAGCGAGGAAGTTAACGCGGGCGTCGAAACCGCCCCAGGCTTCAGATAGAACAGAAGGTGTCCGGCACAAGATGTTGAGTCTGATCGGAATCCTGGGACTCGATATCGTGCGTGTGTGGCGCGGAAGACTCGCTCGACCGGATTTTTCCTTGAAGCCTGAGCGGCGACTGCTCACAGTGCGGGCGGGTCAGCGTTTTCTCGGGGGGATCAAGCGCATGGCGCTCGAAGTCATTGGGGCAGGACTGGGCCGCAACGCTACGTTCTCGCTTAAGTTCGCGCTCGAGCATCTTGGCGTCGGGCCCTGCCACCATATGTCCGAAGTGTTCGCCGATGCGCGCCACCAGGTGCCGCTTTGGCTCGATGCCGCCGCCGGCCGGCCGGACTGGGAAGTCGTATTCCGCGGCTTCCGCTCGACCACTGACTATCCCGGTGCGAGCTATTGGCGCGAGCTGGCCGATTTTTATCCCGACGCCAAAGTGGTGCTCACGGTGCGCGATCCGGACAGTTGGTTCGATTCGGTGAGCGAGACTATTTTTTCCGAGGCGATGCAAGGCGGCCTGCGCGGCACCCCGACGGGGGACATGATGCAGGGCGTGATTTTCGACCATTTCGGCGGCGGCGACATTCGTGATCGCGCCTTCATGACCGACTGGTACCGTCGCCGCAACCAGACGGTGATCGATACGCTGCCGGGCAATCGGCTGCTGGTGTTTCACCCCAAGGACGGGTGGGAGCCGCTGTGCGCTTTGCTTGGCGTGCCCGTTCCCGTGGAGCCCTTTCCCAGGGTCAATAGCCGCGACGAACTGCGGCATGCCAATCAGGAAGCGGGTGGGCTCCAGCCCGATGCCGAATCCGCGGAGGCGTTCGGCCGGCGCTACATCGACGAGCTACGCGCCAAGGCCTTCGCCTAGGCGAAAACCATCTCGCTCTGCGCGACCGGCGCGAAGCCGCGACGATGGAGCGGGCACGGCCCGTGTTCGCGCAGGGCGGTGAGGTGGGCCGGGGTCGAGTAACCGACATTGGTGTGCCAGCCGTATTGCGGGTGCGCTTTGGCGTGTTCGCGCATGATCCGGTCGCGCCATTCCTTGGCGACAATGCTCGCCGCACCGATTGCCGGCTCCTTCGCATCACCGCTGACGATCGGCGTGGCTTGCCAGCGCCACTCGGGGCGGCGGCCGTTCGGGGTCAGGTTGCCATCGACGAGCACGGTATCGGGATCGCGCCCGAGTACTTCGGCCAAGCGCAGCACCGCCAGAGTCATCGCCAGCATGGTCGCACCGAAAATGTTTAGCCGTTCTATTTCATCGACTTCGACCACCCCGACGGCCCAGGCGCAGCGCCGGCGGACCGCGAGGTCGATCCGCCCGCGGCTGTCGGCGCACAGCTTCTTCGAATCGTCGATCCCCGCCGGTCGCGGCTTGCACAGCGCCACGGCTGCGGCCACAACCGGCCCGGCCAGCGGACCGCGGCCCGCCTCGTCGACCCCGACGATCAGCCGAGCGGACCCGAAAGATGGATGTGGAGTTCCTGCAAACATGACCAAGCGACCGATAGCTCCCGCCCTTCTATTCACCGCCGCGCTCGGCCTCGCAAGCTGCGGCGCGCAGGCAACCGGGGAAACCGCGGCCGAGGCGCGCTCGACCCCCGCGCCCGGTGAGGCGAGGGGGGCGCCGTTCACCGTCGCCGAGCGCGGCACGTTCGACGAGCCGTGGGCCGCCGCGTTCGTGCCCGGCACCTCGGTGCTGGTGGTCACGCTCAAGTCGGGCAAGATCATGGGGGTCGACACCCGCAACGACCGCGCGATCTTTTTCGAAGGCGTGCCCAAGGTCGACTACGGCGGCCAGGGCGGCCTTGGCGATGTCGCGTTCCTGCCCGGCGAGACCGCGAGCACGCTGACCCCGCGCACGATCTACCTGAGCTGGGCCGAGGCCGGGGAAGGCGGCACCCGCGGCGCGGTCGTCGGGCGCGGCCGGATGGTGTGCGAGGAGCATCAGACCTGCCGCATCGACGATCTCAAGGTCATCTGGCGCCAGGCCAAGGTCAGCGGGCGCGGCCACTATTCGCACCGCATCGCTTTCGCGCCCGACGGCAAGACGATGTTCGTCTCCAGCGGCGAGCGGGAGAAGATGCTGCCGGCGCAGGATACCGCGAACAACCTCGGCTCGGTGGTGCGGCTCAATCTCGACGGCACGCCCGCGAGCGGCAACGCGTTCAGCGGCCAGCCGGGCAAAGCGCAGGACATCTGGTCGTTCGGCCACCGCAACATCCTGGGTCTCAAGTTGGACAGCCGGGGGCGGCTGTGGGGCCTCGAACACGGGCCGGCGGGCGGCGACGAGCTCAACCTCGTGCGCAAGGGCGCGAACTACGGCTGGCCGGTGGTCTCCGAAGGCGATCATTACGATGGGCGCGAGATTCCGCCGCATTCGACCCGGCCCGAATTCGCCGCGCCGGCGATCAGCTGGAACCCGGTGATCGCACCGGGCGATTTCGTGTTCTATTCGGGCAAGCTGTGGCCCGAATGGAAGGGCCAGGCGCTGATCGCGGCGATGCGCCCGGCGGGCGTGGTCCGCGTCGGCATCGACGGCGACAAGGCGCGCGAACTCGCGCGATACCCGATGGACAAGCGCGTCCGCGAGATCGTCGAAGGACCCGACGGGGCGATCTGGCTGCTCGAAGACAAGGCGGGCGGGCGTTTGCTGGAGCTCCGTCCGCGGCGATAGCGCTCGACAGTCGCAGCGCGCGCCCTTATCGGCCCGCGCCCAATGCCCACCATCGTTCCCCTCTCGGCGGTCGATCCGCGCGCGGTCGAGAACTTGCTCGACGCCGCGTTCGAGCCGGAGCGGCGGCAGCGCACTTCGTACCGCATTCGCGAAGGCAGCGAATGGCTCCCCGCGCTGAGCTTCGCCGCGCTCGACGATCAGGACTGGCTGGTCGGCAGCATCCAGGCCTGGCCCATCGCGCTGACCGACGGCGGGGGACGGGCGCACCCGATGCTGATGGTCGGGCCGGTGGCGGTCATGCCGGAGCATCAAGGCGACGGCTACGGCCAGGCGCTGATGGCCGCCACGCTCGGGGCGCTCGCGCCGGGCGCGCCGTTGCCTCAGGTCCTGATCGGCGACGCACCGTATTACGGCCGGTTCGGATTTGCCGAGGCGCCGCGCGCCTGGCGCTGCCCCGGCCGGTGCGACCCGGCGCGGCTGCTGGTCCGCTGCGACGACCGCGCGGCGTTGGCGCCCGAGGGCATGCTGGGACCGTGGGGGCAAGGTTGCCTCCCCGAACCGGGGAGGTGGCAGCCGCACTAGCGGCTGACGGAGGGGACGCCGCTCTTCGCGATGCGACTGCGGCAGAATCCCCTCCACCGCATTGCATGCGGTCCCCCTCCCCGTCCCGGGGAGGATTGAGAGGATCGCCGCGATCTGGCATCGCCGCGCCGATGCCCTACGAACCCCCGCCAGAAATTGCCGGAATGTCGCTCGCCGAACTGGCCGCGGCGGTCGCGGCGCGCAAGCTGCCGCCGGTCGAACAGTGGGCGCCCGCACAAACCGGCGACAGCCGCATGGCGATCCGCGCCGACGGAACCTGGACGCACGAAGGATCGCCGATCGTCCGCCCGGCGATGGTGCGTGCGTTCGCCTCCCTGCTGCTGCGCGACGAGGCCGGCTACTGGCTGGTCACGCCGGTGCAGAAGCTGGCGGTGGAGGTCGCCGACGCGGCGTTCGTCGCCACCGACGTGGCCGCGAAAAACGGCGCGCTGGCCTTCCGGCTCAACACCGACGAACTTGTCATCGCCGGCCCCCGACATCCACTCGTCGCGCGCGGGTCCGCTGACACGCCCGCGCTCTACCTCGGGGTGCGGCGCGGGTGCGAGGCGCGGCTCAACCGCTCGACTTACGAACAACTCGCGCAGCTGGCGCTCGAGCAAGGCGACGACTGGTCGGTGACCAGCCAGGACACCGTCTTCTCGCTGGTCCCTTCGTGACCACGCTACTCGATCGCCTGACCCGCGTATTCGAGGCGGGCCATGCGCGCGAAATCGAGCTGTTCGCCGACGCGATGGCGCCGCCGCACGAACTGCGCCAGGCGGCGGTGCTGATCGCGGTGACCGATAGAGCGGAGCCCGGCGTTCTCCTCACCCATCGCCCCGACACCATGCGCAGCCACGCCGGGCAAGCGGCGTTCCCCGGCGGCAAGCTCGATCCCGGCGAGGACGCGGTCGCCGCCGCGCTGCGCGAGGCGCACGAGGAGCTGGGCCTGCACCCGCGCCATGTGCAGGTGATCGGCACCTCCGACCCGTTCCGCACCCGCACTGGGTTCGACATCACCCCGGTGCTGGCGGTGATCCCGCCCGACCTGCCGATCGTGCCCAACCCGGACGAAGTCGCCGACTGGTTCGAGCCGCCGCTCGCGTTCGTGCTCGATCCCGCCAACCGCGTGCCGCGCACCGTCGAATGGGAGGGGGCGCAGCGGACCTATTTCGAGATCGTCTGGCAGGGCCACCGTATCTGGGGGGTGACCGCGGCGATCATCGGCAATCTGTCGCGCCGGCTGGAACTGGCGGAGCTGTTCGATGGCTGAGCTGCCCCCCGCCGAATGGACCCGGCGCCCCGCGCTCGCGCGGCTGGTCGCGGCGCTCGGCCCCGGCAACGCGCGCTGGGTCGGCGGCGCGGTGCGCGACACACTGCTGGGGTGCCCGGTGCACGATGTCGACGCCGCCACCCCGCTGACCCCGAACGAGGTGATCGACCGGCTCGAGGCCGCGGGCATCCGCACCGTCCCCACCGGGCTGGCGCACGGCACCGTCACCGCCATCCTCGAGGGCGGCAATGTCGAGGTCACCACCCTGCGCAGGGACGTCTCGACCGACGGACGCCGCGCCACGGTCGAATTCGCCGGCGACTGGCGGGAAGACGCCGCGCGGCGGGATTTCACGATCAACGCGCTCTATGCCGAGCCGGCGACGCGCGAAATCTTCGATTACTTCGGCGGAGTCGACGACCTTGTCGCCAGCCGCGTGCGCTTCATTGGCGACCCCCGCCAGCGCATCCGCGAGGATCATCTTCGAATCCTGCGCTATTTCCGCTTCCAGGCGCGGCTCGGCGCGGCACTCGATGCTGAGGCCGAAGCCGCCTGCGCCGAACTCGCGCCGAGCCTCAAGGGGCTGAGCCGCGAGCGGGTTGGCTGGGAACTGCTCAAACTGCTCGCGCTGCCCGACCCTGCGCCGACGGCCAGCCGGATGCGCGAGTTGGGCGTCCTGCCCGTAGTCCTGCCCGAGGCCGGCAAGCACGAGATCGACCGGCTGACCGACCTGATCGCCGCCGAGCGCGCCACGGGCAGCGGCCCTGACCCATTGCGCCGTCTGGCCGCGCTGATGCCCACTGTGCCGGCGGTGGCTGAATCCGTCGCGGCCCGGCTGCGGCTGTCGAAGAACCAGCGCGAGCGATTGTCGTGCGCCGCGGCGCGCGAGCCGGGCGACGGCGAGAACCCGCGCGCGCTGGCCTGGGCGGTCGGAATTCCATGCGCGACCGACCGGCTGCTGCTGACCGGCGGCAATCCCGCACCGCTCGCCGGGTGGGATGTGCCCGCGTTCCCGCTCAAGGGCGGCGAGATCGTCGCGCGCGGCGTGCAGGCCGGCCCCGAGGTCGCGCGCATCCTGCGCGACGTCGAGCGCGGATGGGTTGCGGAAGGGTTTCCCGATCGCGCGCGGGTCAGCGCTTTGCTCGATCGGGCGCTCGCCGAGCGCTAGCTAAACCGATTGTCCTTGGGGAAGCCGCGCGGGGGCAGGCGGCCGGCAGCGCCGCGCGCGACCTTCCACTGCCAGACATCGTCTTCGGTCCGCGTCCGTCCGCTTTCCCCGCCCATCGCCCAGCTGAGCCCGTGGGCGAGCGTGAAGGTGATCGCATCGCTCAGCCCGCCGTCGCGATAGCGCTGCAGCGCAACCCCCTGCCCGCGCGTCAGGATCGGCACTTCCTCCAGGCTGAAGACCACCAGCTTGCGGTTATCGCCGACCACCGCGACGTGATCGTGCGCCGGCGCGATCTCGCACACCGCGGCGAGCTTCTGCCCCGGCTTGAGGTTGACCACCTGGCGGCCCTTGCGGGTTTCGGCGAGTAACTCGTCGGTCTCCGCCGCGAAGCCCTTGCCGGTGGTCGCAGCGAGCAGCAGTTGGCCCTTGGGCCGGTGGATCAGCGCGGCGACGACCGCGCTTTCGGAATCGATGTCGACCATCGTTCGCAGCGGCTCGCCTAACCCGCGGGCGCCCGGCAGCTTGTCGGCCCCCAAGGTGAAGAACCGCCCGTCGTCGGCCGCCAGCAGCAGCTTGTCGGTGGTCTGCGCGTGCAGGGCGAAGGCAGGTCCGTCGCCTTCCTTGAACTTCCAGTCCTGGTCGAGCGGCAAGTGGCCGCGCGCCGCGCGGATCCATCCCTTGGCCGAGAGGATCACCGTCACCGGCTCCTTCTCGATCATCGCCTGCGGATCGAATTCGACGGTGGGCGCGGCTTCGGCGATCGTCGTACGCCGGCGGCCGAGCGGGGTGTCCTCGGCGTATTCCTTGCGCAGCGCGGCCAGGTCGCGCTTGAGCCGGGTGCGCTGGCGCGGGGAGCTTTCGAGCAGCCGGTGAAGCTCGTCCTGCTCCTTGATCAGCTCGTCGCGCTCACGGCGCAACTCCATCTCCTCGAGCTTGCGCAAGCTGCGCAGCCGCATGTTGAGGATCGCCTCGGCCTGGCGGTCGGTCAGCGCGAATTCGGCCATCAGGATCGGCTTGGGCTCGTCCTCGGCGCGGATGATCGCGATCACCCGGTCGAGATTGAGGTAGGCGACGATGTAGCCTTCGACGAGTTCCAGGCGCCGCGCGATCGCCTCCAGCCGGTGGCGCGCGCGGCGCTGGAGAATGTCGATCTGGCTGGCGATCCAGTGGAGCAGGACTTCCTTCAGCCCCATGACCATCGGCGTGCGGCGAACCTCACCGCTCGGACCCTCGGCCGCATCGAGCACGTTGAGGTTGAGCCCGAAGCGCGTTTCCAGGTCGGTCAGCTTGTAGAGCGATTCCCTGAGCAGTTCGGGATCGACGTTGCGGCTCTTGGGGACGAACACGATGCGCACCTGCTCGTCGCTCTCGTCGCGCACATCCTCGAGGATCGGCAGCTTGCGGTCGGCGATCGCTTGCGCGACCTGCTCGATCAGCTTGCCCTTGGGCACCTGGTAGGGGATTTCGCTGACCACCAGCTGCCACTGTCCGGAGCCGAGCCGCTCGATCCCGGCCCCGCGGTCGGCCTCGTCCCTGGCCTCGGCGGCGTGGAAGCGGGCGCGCATGCGGAAGCTGCCGCGCCCGGTTTCGTAGGCGGCGGAAATGGCCGCCGCGCTGTCGACCACCAGCCCGCCGGTGGCGAAGTCCGGCCCGCGGAACAGCTCCATCAGCCGGGCGTGCTCGGCATGCGGATTGTCGATCAGTTCGAGTGCGGCGTCGAGCACCTCGGCGACGTTGTGGCTGGGAATGTTGGTCGCCATGCCAACCGCGATGCCGCTCGATCCGTTGGCCAGCAGGTTGGGAAACGGGCCGGGGAAGATCTCGGGCTCTTCCTCCTCGCCGTTGTAGGTCGGGATGAAGTCGACCGTGCCCTCGTCGAGCCCCTGCATCAGCAGTAGGGCGGTGCGGGTCAGCCGCGCCTCGGTGTAGCGGTAGGCGGCGGCGTTATCGCCGTCGATGTTGCCGAAGTTGCCCTGCCCCTCGACCAGCGGATAGCGCAGGCTGAATCCCTGCGCGAGCCGGACCATCGCGTCGTAGACCGACTGGTCGCCATGCGGATGGTATTTGCCGATCACGTCGCCGACCACGCGGGCGGACTTCTTGAACGCATCGGTCGGGTTGAGCTTCAATTGACGCATCGCCCACAGCAGCCGGCGGTGGACCGGCTTCAGCCCGTCGCGCAAGTCGGGGAGTGAGCGCGCGGTAATCGTCGACAGCGCATAGACCAGGTACCGTTCGGACAGCGCACTGTCGAACGGCGCATCGACGATCAGGTCGAACGGGTTTTTGTCGGTGTCGATGGTCGCGGCCATGCGGGCGGCCCTAAAGGCTCACGGGCGGGGGCTCAACGGCGGAGCGCTACGCTATCCCCGCGCGGATGGTAGATTACATCCGCCGCATATCCCTTGCCTCGGCGGGCACGCGCACGGCGAGCCCGTCGAGGTCGGGGGTCAGCTCGATCTGGCACGACAGGCGGCTGGTGCGGCAGGCCCCGGCGGCGAGGTCGAGCATGTCTTCCTCGTCCTCGCTCGCCTGCGGCAATCGGTCGGACCAATCGGACGCGACGATGACATGGCAGGTCGAGCAGGCCATCTGTCCTTCGCAAGTGCCCTCGAGCGGCAAGCCCTTCGCCTGGGCGAGGCGCAACAGGTTGTCGCCGGCTTGCGCCTCGGCGTCGATCCGCTGGCCGCGCGGGTCGGTGAAGGTAACGCGGATCATTGCGCGTCCGCCGCGGCGTTGATCGCCTTCGCCGCCGTCTCGAGTTCTTGGAATGTCGTGTAGCGGCCAAAGCCGAGGCGGATCGAACTCTTGGCCTCGGCATCGCTCAGTCCGATCGCCTTGAGCACGTGGCTCGTGCGGCCCGAGCCGCTGGAGCACGCACTGCCGGCGCTGAACATGATCTCGCGGCAGTCGCTCATCAGCCGGGCGACATCGAGGCCGTCGCGCCGAATGCCGAGGTTGCCGAACCAGCGCGCGGACGCGCTGCCGTTGAGCTCCCAGCCGGAAAACAGATCGCGCGCGCGGTTCCACAATGTTCGGACATGTTCAGCGTCCCGATCAAGCGCTTCATTGGCAAGTGCCGCCGCCGCCCCCATCCCGGCGATAAGCGCGGGGCTCAGCGTGCCCGAGCGCAAGCCGACCTCCTGGCCGCCGCCGGTCTGCACTTCGGCAAGCTCGACCCCGTCGCGCACCCACAGCGCGCCGACGCCCTTGGGACCGTAAAATTTGTGCGCGGTGATAGCGATCATATCCGCTTCCGCGACCTGCAGCTTGCCGAACGCCTGGACCGCGTCGCACATCAGCAGCGCGCCCGCCGCCCGCGCGCGATCCGCCCACTTGGCGACCGGCTGGACCGTCCCGATCTCGTTGTTGACCTGCATTACGCAGACCAGTCGGGTGTCGGGGGCCAAGCGTTGCGGTTCGCAAACGCCTTCGATCGAGACAGGCAAGATAGGCCGCGCTCCAACCGCCGCCGCGGTGTCGAGCACCGCCGCATGCTCGATTGCCGAGACCGCGACCGAGCCGCCCATCCCCGATCCGCGAATCGCCAGATTGATCGCCTCGGTCGCACCGCTGGTGAATATCACCCGCCCGCCAGGCGGCAGCAGCGCGGCGACCTGCTCGCGCGCCAGTTCCACAGCCGCGCGCGCCGTCCGCCCCATGCGGTGCGGGCTATGCGGGTTGCCGAATCCGTCGCTCTCAGGCCCGCCGAGCCAGCGCAGCATCGCCTCGCGCGCCTCGGGAGCCAGCGGCGTGGTCGCCTGATAGTCGAGATAGATCACAGCGTTCCCCGTGCCATCGCCAGCCACATCTCGCAAAACCGCGCGACCTCGGCCCGCGTGGTGGTCCAGCCGAAGCTCACGCGGATCGTGCGGTCGGCAAGCTCGTTGGGCAGGCCCATCGCGGTCAGCACGTGGCTGCGCTTCAACGTGCCCGACGAACACGCCGAGCCCTGGCTGACCGCGATTGCCGCGCTGTCGAAGCGCATCAACTGCGCCTGGCCCGAGAGCCCCGGCATGGCGACGGCACGGATGAACGGCGTGGGGTCGGACAGGCGATCGGAAAGCCACTCGCCGCCCAACGCGCGAACCTCGTCGGCGAAAGCGTCGAGCGGTTCGAGCACTTCGGGCGCGACATAGGGATCGCCGCACGCTTCCAGCGCCGCCGCCATGCCGAGCACCCCGGGCAGGTTTTCCGTTCCGCGCCGGTATCCGCACTCCTGCCCGCCGCCGGGGTGGAGCATGGCCAGGTCCTTGACCAGCAGCGCACCGACCCCCACCGGGCCGCCGAACTTGTGCGCCGCCACGACTGCCAGGTCGGCCATCCGCGGCAGCGCGAACTTGCCGGCGCTCTGCGCGCAATCGACCAGCAGCAGCCCGCCGTTGTCGTGCACCGTTTCCGCGGCAAAGCCGATATGCTGGCGGTTGCCGGTTTCCGAATTGACGTGCTGGAGCGCCACCAGCGAGCGGTTCTCAGGATCATCGACCAGCAGGTCGGACGGCCGGCTTTCATCCGATAGCACGACCAGGTCCGCCGCGCCGTCGGGCCGCACCGGCAGGGTCCACTCGGGGCGGTCGCCGCGCAGCACCGCGTCATGCTCGACCGCGGATGCGACATCGTGGACCGCGTTGACCGCGTCGAGCGCCAGCGCCGCCGCCTCGCTCGCCCCGCTGGTGAAGATCACCTCGCCGTCCCATCCGAGCGCCGCCTTGACCCGTTCGCGGGCGTCCTCAAGCGCGGCGCGGGCCGCGCGGCCCTCGGCGTGCGGGCTCGATGGGTTGGCCCACAGCGCGAAGCCTTCGGCCATCGCCGCGCGGGCTTCGGGGCGCAGCGGGGAGGTTGCCGCGTGGTCGAGATAGATGCGTTGGACAGTCACGTTTGCGATTTTCGCCTTCGCGCCTATATAGCCGCCCACCCACTAGGCGCCAGCGTGGGTTCGGCGCGATAGTATTACTTTCGCGAGGTTCCCTGGGCGCTGACACGCTCTTTGTTCAGGCGGATCGACTTCATGCCCTCAGTGATTTTCCCCGGCCCCGAAGGCCGCCTCGAAGGCCGTTACAACCCCGGACCGCGCCCGCGCGCGCCGGTGGCGATGATCCTCCACCCGCACCCGCACGGCGGCGGCACGATGAACGACCGTATCGTCCAGCGGCTCTACAAGACCTTCGTTGAGCGGGGATTCGCCACGCTGCGGTTCAACTTCCGCGGAGTCGGGCGCAGCCAAGGCAGCTTCGACAACGGCGTCGGCGAATTGAGCGACGCGGCCAGCGCGCTCGACTGGGTGCAGTCGGTCCATCCCGAGGCGCAGACCACGTGGGTCGCCGGCGTCAGCTTCGGCGCGCTGATCGGGATGCAGTTACTGATGCGGCGGCCCGAGGTGCGCGGGTTCATCTCGGTCTCGGCTCCGGCCAATATGTACGACTTCAGCTTCCTCGCCCCGTGCCCGGCGAGTGGGATTTTCGTCCACGGCGCGGGCGACACGGTGGTCCAGCCGAGCTCGGTCGGAAAGCTGGTGGAAAAGCTGCGCACGCAGAAGCACATCACCATCCACCACGACGAGATCCCGCGGGCGAACCATTTCTTCGAACACGAAGTTCAGGACATGATGCTGTCGGTCGACAAGTACCTCGACTTCCGCCTCTCGCCCGACTGCCCGATCCGCTGATACCCGTCATTCGGTAGCCACACGCAATGTGAAAGCGCTTGCGTAACGAATGTGATGTTGTAACATTGCCATATAGAGATGCTTCGAGAGGAGACTCGATATGGCTTACCTTCACCACACGAGTTGGAAGGACCGCCCCGGCGCGGTTGCCGGAGTGATCGCGATCCACGGCCTGATCGGCTTCGTGCTGGTCACCGGACTGAATTTCACGAAAGTCGTGGACGCCTTGCCAGGCCTCGAGGGCTACGAAGTGGAAATCCCGCTGGACCCTCCTCCGCCTCCCCCCGTGGACACAGTCAAACCCGAAACGAAGCAAGTCACGCCGCGGGTGCACGCACCCACTCCGCTGATCGATGTTGGTCCGCAGCGGCCCGAGTTCGAAACAACCCCGCTTGTCGATCAAACGCCTGAACTGGTCACCAGGGTCATACCCTCACCCACTCCGGGACCGGCCGCGCTCCCGGCGTTCGATCCCGTCTCGGCCAAGCCGCGCAACGATCCCGCGGCCTGGGTGACCGAGGCCGATTACCGTTCGAGCTGGATCAATCGCGAAATGGCCGGCACCGCGCGCTTCCGGCTGGAGATCGCCGCGAGCGGCAAGGTCGAGGGCTGCACGATCACGGGTTCGAGCGGCCACCCCGACCTCGACCGGGCGACCTGCGATCTCGTCACCCGCCGGGCCAAGTTCGCCGCGGCAAAGGATGCGAGCGGGGCCAAGACCGGCGGTGCCTACGCCAGTTCGGTCCGCTGGCAAATCCCCGACTAGCGGTCTTCGATCCGCCCGATCGGCGAGCGACCTTCGCCGTCGGGGAGCGTCCAGATCGCCACGTTGGCCAGCGCGATCCCCGCCAGGATCAGCATCAGCATCGCCTGCTTGCGCATTCCGGACCGCCGCCACAGCCACACCGCCCCGAGCACCAGCGCGAGCGCGGCAAGCATGAGCACCGAAAGAACCGTGGGCAGCATCGGCGCCACGATAGCGCACCGCGCTGACGCGGAACAGCCCGCCGGGTCGCGGGTTTCCCTTGCATGATCGGCGGGCCGTTCCGCCGAACCCGGTTAGGGATCCACACGTCATGAGCATCTTCGGCAAGATCAAGGACGCCATCTTCGGCAAGGCGCACGCCCAGCCCGCTCCTTCGCCCACCGTCGACACTACCCAATCGCCGGGCCAGGCGCCGGGCGCGGCCGAAGGCGGTTACGGGCGCGGCACCGGCGGCGGTGCGCCGGTGGTCGACGTCGAGAACCACCTGGACTCGATGTCAGGCGCCGACCACCTCAACTGGCGCACTTCGATCGTCGACCTGATGAAGCTGCTCGGGATCGATTCGGACTACGAAGCGCGCAAAGCGCTGGCGCAGGAGATGGGCCGGACCGATTACTCGGGCACGGCGGAAGACAACGTCTGGCTCCACCGCCAGGTCATGTCGGGCCTGGCCCGCAACGGCGGCAAGGTGCCGGCCGAATTCGCCGATTGAGGTGGGCGGTTTGACAGCGCAAGTGCCCGCGCGCAGATCGGCCGGCATGACCGCACAGACATTCGATCTCACGCGCCGCCAGGCCCTGCACTATCTTGGGGTCGGGCTAGGCGGCGTTTCCGCATTCGCGCTCGCCGGATGCAAGACCATGGCACCGTCCGGGCCGGCGCTCGCGCCCGAGGCGCTGCTCGATGACATCGCCTGGAACCTGATCGAGCACAAGCCGGGCACGGCCACCGGGCAAGGCATCGATGTCGGCGAAAAGGCGTATCTGCGCGGCCGGCTCGGGGATAGCTCGGCGGCAGGCCAGCGTGCACTGGCCGACACTGTAAGCATCGATCTGGCCCGCGCACGCGCGGTCGATACCAGTTTGCTCGACCCGGCGACGCGCACCAGCTTCGAAGTGGTCGAAAGCGCCTACGCCACCGCACTCGACGGGTTCGCGCTACCCTATGGCGACGTGGCGGTCGGCAGCTGGCGAAACACGCCGTACGTGGTGATCCAGAACGCCGGCGCCTACCTCGATCTGCCGCGATTCATGGACGCCGAACACCCGGTGCGCGACCGCAACGACGCCGAGGCCTATCTCGCGCGGCTCGAGCAAATCCCGCGCGTGCTCGACGGCGAGCTCGGCCGCATTCGCGACGCGCGCGGCAAGGGCCTCGTCCCGCCGGGCTTCCTGCTCGACAAGGCAATCGTCGCGATGGAGAGCTCGCTCGCCAACGCGCGCAAGCCCGAAGGCTCCTACGTCACCGGGCTGACCAGCCGAACCAAGGATATTCCCGGCAACTGGGCCGAACGGGCGCACGCCCTCACGGGCCCGATCGCCGCGGCGCTCGAGCGCCAGCTCGCCGAGCTCAAGGTCGAGCGCGCTGCCGCCGACATGGATCCCGGGATGTGGAGCCAGCCGCGCGGCGACGAATGGTACGCCTGGGGCCTGCGCGCCGCGACCACGACGCGGCTGACGCCCGACGAGATCCACGCGATCGGCTTACGCGAACTCGACGAAATCCATGCCCGCATGGACACCCTGCTGCAGGGCGCCGGCTATGCGCAAGGCAGCGTCGGCGCGCGTATGCAGCAGCTCGCCGAAGACCCGCGCTACAAGTTCAAGGAAGGCGATCCCGGCCGCGCCGAGATCATGGCGTTCATCCAGCAGCGCCTCGCCTGGATCAAGGCGCAGATGCCGCGCGCGTTCAACACCGTGGCCGATCCGAACATGGAAGTCCGCCGACTGCCGCTGGCCGAGGAGCCGGGTGGGCCCGGCGCCTACGGCGGCGCGGGTTCGAAGGACGGCAAGATCCCCGGCAAGATGTGGATCAACCTGCACACCACCGACCTGCACCGCAAATACGACCTGCCCACACTCACGCATCACGAGATGATCCCGGGCCATATCTGGGAGGGGGAGTATTCGAACAAGCTGCCGCTGATCCGTTCGATCCTGGGCTTCAGCGCGTTCGGCGAAGGCTGGGCGCTCTATGCCGAGCAACTGGCCGACGAGCTGGGCGCCTACGACGACAACCCCCAATGGCGCTTGGGCTACCTGCAAAGCCAGGCGTTCCGCGCGTGCCGGCTGGTGGTCGACACCGGGCTACACCACAAACGCTGGACGCGGCAGCAGGGAGTCGATTTTTTCGTCGATCGCAACGGCGACAACGCCGCATCGGTTGCCAGCGAAGTCGATCGCTACTGCTCATGGCCCGGCCAGGCGTGCGCCTACAAAATCGGCCACACCGAAATGAACCGCCAGCGCACCCGCGCACAATCAGTGCTGGGCACGCGGTACGACCTCAAGGACTTCAACCAGGCGGTGGTCGACGGCGGCAACGCGCCGCTCGACGTGCTGGCGAAGAACGTCAGTCGGTACATCGGGCAGGAAAAGGCCTAGCGCCGTCGCACCTACTTTATCACAATTAATGCTGTAGTGCGGAGGTTGTGCATGCGCCGGCTGTTGCCTTTGATCGCGCTGTGGCTTGCATCACCAGCGAGCGCCGAATGGCGGGTGGCAGAATCCGACCATTTCGTAATTTACGCTGATGATTCGGAAAAGACCGTGCGGCGCTTTGCCGAGATGCTCGAAAGCTACCATTCGGCGCTCGAGGCGACCACCGGCCGCAAGACCGGTATTCCGAGCCAATCGAACCGGGTGACGATTTACGCGGTCGGCTCAGCCCGCGACATCCAGACGCCGGCAAACACCAAGTCGACCACGCTGGGCGGATTCTACATCCCCGCGCGGGGGGCAGCGTCGCTTTCGTGCAGGACATGCGCTCCACCCGGGGAGAGCCCGACGAAGCGATGACCATCCTGCTGCACGAATACGCGCATCACTTCCTGATCTCGTCGCAGCGCAGCGCGATGCCGAAGTGGGTCAGCGAGGGCGCGGCCCAATTCTTTGCCTCGGCCGCGTTCGAAGGCGATGGCTCGGTCAAGATCGGCCGGCCCAACGGCTCGCGGGGCTTCGAACTGACGTATGCGGTCAGGGTGCCGTCCGTCATCTGCTTGACGAGGAGCTTTACGCCAAGAACGCCGGAAAGCGGTACGATGCGTTCTACGGCCGAAGCTGGCTGCTCTATCACTACCTGACGTTCGATCCGAAGCGGAAGGGTCAGTTTCTGGCCTATTGGGGCGAATTGCAGCGCGCAACGCCGCGGCTGGCGGCGGCCGAGAAGGTGTTTGGCGATCTCGACGCGCTCGACCGCGATCTCGACAGCTATGAAAAGCAGCGGCGCCTGCGGATTTTCGTGGTGCAGCCGGGCGCGATCCGCGTCGGCGTTATCGCCGTGAAAACGCTAAGCGTGGGCCACGCCGAGATGTTGCCGACAATCATGGCGTCCAAGCGCGGCGTCGACGACGAGCAGGCCAAGGCGCTGGTAACCGCGGCGCGGACGATCGCGGCCAAGCACCATGACCCCGCGGTGCTGGCGGCGCTGGCCGAGGCGGAGTTCGACGCCGGCAACCGCCCCGAGGCGATCGCCGCCGCCGACCGCGCCATCGCGCTCGATCCGGCGGCCAAAAACGCATTCGTGCAAAAGGGCCTGGCGTTGTTTGCGACGGTCGAGGACGCGGATGATCGGGATGCCGCCTACTTGACTGCGATGCGGCCGTTCCAGGCTCTCAACCGTCTCGAGAACGACCATCCCTATCCACTGATCTACTTTTACCGCAGTTTCACCGAGCGCGGCAAGGACCCTCCGGAAACCGCACGCCACGCACTCGAGCGCGCCGCCGACCTGGCGCCGTTCGACCAGGGTCTGGCGTGGGAGGCCGGCCAAATGCTGGCGCAGGAGGGGTCGGTCGCGGCTTCCATCGGCCGATTGAGCCCGCTAGCCGCCAATCCGCACGGCGGCGGGCTCGCCAGACTGGCCCAGGCGATGATCACCTTCCTTGGCGACAAGCCCGAAGGGGTGCGTGTCGACCTCTCGAACTTCGCGGGTCCAGTGCCCGAAATCCAGGCGACGTCCGAGGAGCCGGCCGCGCAATAGCGCCGCCCCCGATGGGGTGGGCGGCCCTCCGTTTTGGGCTGGCCTCCCCTTTCGGACCTCGCAGGCGGCCTAGGCGGGCTGGACTTGCGGGGTCGGCGCCGAATCGCGCACGCCCTGGTCGACGTGCTCTTCGAACTGGGCGAAGTTGTCGACGAACAGCTGGACCAGCTTGTGCGCGGTGCGGTCGTATTCCTCCGGATCGGCCCAGGCAGCGCGCGGGTCGAGCAGCTGGCTGTCGACGCTGGGCACTTCGACCGGCACTTCGAACCCGAAGTTGGGGTCCTTGCGGAAGGTCGCGCCATTGAGACTGCCGTCGAGCGCGGCGTTGAGCAGCGCGCGGGTCGCCTTGATCGGCATGCGCTTGATGCCCGGCTCGCTCGCCTTGCCGCCCGACCAGCCGGTGTTGACCAGCCAGCACTGCGCGCCGCCTTCGGCGATACGATTCTTGAGCAGGTTGCCGTAAACGCTCGGATGGCGCGGCATGAAGGCGGCGCCGAAGCAGGTCGAAAACGTTGCCGTGGGCTCGGTCACCCCGATCTCGGTGCCGGCCACTTTTGCCGTGTAGCCCGACAGGAAGTGGTACATCGACTGGTCGGGGGTGAGCCGCGCGATCGGAGGCAGCACCCCGAACGCATCGGCGGTCAGGAAGATGATGTTCGACGGCGGCGGACCGAGGTTCTTTTCGCTCGTGTTGGGAATGTACTCGATCGGATAGGCGCCGCGAGTATTCTCGGTCTTGCTGTCGTCGGTGAAGTCGAGCTCGCGCGACTCCTCATCCATCGTCACGTTCTCGAGGATCGTGCCGAACATCCTGGTCGTCGCGTAGATCTCCGGCTCGCCCTCGGCCGAAAGGTTGATCATCTTGGCGTAGCAGCCGCCCTCGAAGTTGAAGACCGCCTGATCCGACCAGCCGTGCTCGTCGTCGCCGATCAGCGTGCGACTGGCGTCCGCCGAGAGGGTCGTCTTGCCCGTGCCCGACAAGCCGAAGAAAATCGCGCTCTTGCCGTCGGCGCCAATGTTTGCCGAGCAGTGCATCGGCATCACGCCCTGCGCCGGGAGCAGGAAGTTGAGCAGGCCGAACACCCCCTTCTTCATCTCGCCCGAATACTCTGTGTTGCCGATCAGGATCAGCTTCTCGGTCAGGTTGACCGCGACCACCGTGTCGCTGCGGCAGCCGTGTCGCTCAGGACTCGCCTTGAAGCTCGGGAGATTGATGATGGTGTACTCTGGTGCGAAGCCGGCTAGCTCGTCGGGCGTCGGGCGCACCAAAAGGGTGCGGATGAACAGATTGTGCCACGCCATCTGAGTGACCACGCGCACGTTCACGCGATATTCGGGCTGGCTGCCGCCGAACAGGTCGGCAATGTAAAGTTCGCTCTGGTCCTTCAACGCAGCCAAAAAGTCTTGCTTGAGGTAGGTCCAGTGCTCGGGCGCCATCGGCTGGTTGATCGCGCCCCAGTTGATCGTGCCCTCGGTCGTATCATCGCGAACGACATACTTGTCCTTGACGCTGCGCCCGGTGAACTTGCCGGTATCGACCAGCAGCGCACCATCCCTGGTCAGCCGCCCTTCGCCCCGCCGCAGCGCATGTTCGACCAACGCGGGCGTGCCCAGGTTTGCGTGAATCTTGGCGCCGGTGGCAATGCCCTGAGTTGACAGCGAATGGGCGAGCGGAGCGTTCACGGGTATCTCCATGCGGAAAAACAGAAATTTCGGTGCGGCTCCAGCGCGCGCATACGAATGCACCGGGCTTTCCGGGGCGCATAATGGGCAAAGCAGTTTCCGTCAAACGGACCACGTCTAACCGGAGTTTGCGCGCGGCTTTGTTGTTTCGCCCGGCGCATGGCGCTAGGCCCCTGACGATGCGAGAGGAGCGGGCGATGGGCGAGGAGCGGCAGGCGGGCGATCGGCGGACCATCGCGCTGGTCGACGACGACCGCAACATCCTCACCACGGTATCGATCGCGCTCCAGGCTGAAGGGTTCGCCACCCGCGTCTATTCCGATGGCGAGGCGGCATTGAAGGCGATCGTCGAGAACCCGCCCGATCTCGCCGTGTTCGACATCAAGATGCCGCGCATGGACGGGATGGAACTGCTGCGCCGCGTGCGGGAGCGATCGGCTCTGCCGGTCATCTTCCTCACCAGCAAGGACGAGGAAGGCGACGAGGAAGCCGGCTTCGAGATGGGCGCCGACGACTACATCGCCAAGCCGTTCAGTTTGCGCCTGCTGATTGCCCGCGTCCGCGCGCTGATGCGCCGCGCGGGGCTCGGCACGATCGAGGACGTCGCCGCTGGCTCCCCCGAGCCCGGCCCGGAGATCGAGCGCGGCCGGCTGCGGATGGACCCGGCGCGCCACCAGGTGACTTGGGACGACCGGCCGGTTTCGCTGACCGTAACCGAGTTCCTGATCCTCGAAGCGCTCGCCCAGCGCCCCGGCGTGATCAAGAGCCGCAACCAGCTGATGGACGCCGCCTATCCCGACGACGTGTTCGTCGATGACCGCACGGTGGACAGCCACATCAAGCGCGTGCGGCGCAAATTCCGCAGCGTGGACAACACGTTCGGTGCGATCGAGACGCTTTATGGCGCGGGCTACAGCTTCGCCGATGGCTGATCCGCCCAATGGCTGACGGAAGCGGACGGCTGGCGCGCTTCACCCCGGGGCGGCGGCTGTCGCTTACCCCGCGGCTGCTGATCATCAACCTGCTGCCCCTGCTGCTGCTCGGCGGCGGGGTGTTTTACCTCGACAGCTACCGCAACCAGTTGCTGGGCGAACGCTACCAGCTCGCCCGGGTCGAGGCGCAGATCACCGCCGAAGCGCTCGCCGGAGCCAGCCGCGAGCGGCAGGAGGCGCTGCTGATCCAGATCGGCAAGGAACAGAAGATGCGCCTGCGCATGTTCGATGCCGAGGGCGACCTGTGGGCTGACAGCTTTGCGCTCGACGCCCCGAGCTTCGCGTTCGACACGCCGGGTGACGAGACCTGGCAGGAAAACCTCGCCCGGTGGATGGACCGGGCGGTCGACACGATCGTCGGCGCGGACCCGATCCCCGACTACGTCGAGCCCGCCAGCCCCGATGCCGACGCCTGGCCCGAGCTTAGCCGCGCGCGCGAGGAGAACCTGACCCAGATTCAGCTGCGCGATGCACCCGATGGAACCCCGGTGATCAACACCGCCACCCCGGTCGGACTGCGCGGGGCGAGCCTGCTGACCACCCGCAACGCGGTCGACATCACACTTGAGGTGCGCGAGGCGCGCGGCACGCTGATCACCGCGGTGCTGCTGGCGCTGCTGATGAGCACGCTGCTGTCGCTCTATATGGCGCGCACGATCGTCACCCCGCTGCGGATGCTGGCAAGCGCGACCAACCGCGTGCGGCAGGGGCGCGACCGCCAGGTCGAAGTGCCGCGGCTGCCCGCGCGCCGCGACGAGATCGGCCAGCTTGCCCGCGCCATCTCCGACATGACCACTGCGCTGCGCCAGCGGATCGACGCGGTCGAGCACTTCGCCGCCGACGTCGCGCACGAAATCAAGAACCCGCTCGCAAGCTTGCGCAGCGCGATCGAATCGCTCGGCAAGGTCGACGATCCTCAGCTTCGCCGGCAATTGAACGACATCGCCGCCCACGACGTGCGGCGGATCGACCGGCTGGTCAGCGAAATCTCCGAAGCCAGCCGCATCGACGCCGAATTGAGCCGTGCGATATTCGAACCCATCGATCTGGTCGACCTGGCGGAGAACATCGTCGGCCGGCGCGAGGCGCGCGGCCAGAACGCGGGGCGGCCGATCGCCTTTGCCTATCCCCGCCACGGAGCGAGCGTCTCGGGCGTGCCGATCCGGCTCGAACGGGTGATCGACAACCTGCTCGACAATGCGGTCTCGTTCTCGCCCGACGAAGCGCCGATCGAACTGACGATCGAGCGCGACGACGGGCTGGTCACGCTGACGGTGTGCGATTCCGGCCCTGGCATCCCCGAGGATGCGCGCGAGAAGGTGTTCCGCCGATTCCATTCCGACCGGCCCGAGGACGAAGGTTTCGGCCAGCACAGCGGTCTGGGCCTCGCGATCGCCCGCACCATCGCCGAAGCGCACGACGGATCGCTCGCCGCTATGGCGCGGGGCGATGGCGCGAGCGGGACGTGCATGGCGCTGACTCTGCCCGAGGCGACGCTGCGGTGAGTTGGTTCGCATGGCCCTGAGGCAATCGACCGCGGTGGCGATCGGCGGTCGGGCGCTACTGATCGAGGGACCCCCCGCCAGCGGCAAATCGAGCCTCGCGCTGGCGCTGATCGACCGCGGCGCGACCCTGATCGGCGACGACGGCATCGCGCTCGAAAGCCGCGGCGCGATGCTGTGGGCGGCGCCCGCGCCCGCCACCGCCGGGCTGATCGAACTGCGGAATGTCGGCATCGTCTCGCTGCCGACCGCCGAGGCCCCGGTGGCGTTGGTGCTGACGTTGGCGCACGATGCTCCTCGTTTCGTCGAGCAGGCAGATACGGTCGAAATCGCCGGGCTCGCGGTGGCGCGGCTGGTGTTTGACCCGCGCGGCCCCGCGGCGGCGGTGCGGGCCGAATATGCGCTGGCGATGCACGGGCTGGCGCCGGGCCCGGCGGCATAACGGCGCCCCTTCCCAAGCGTGGCCGGCGGGGCCAGAGCGGGCGGCGATGACCGACGAATCCCCTCTTCTGCAGCGCGTGGTGCTGGTCACCGGACTCAGCGGCGCGGGCAAGACGACCGCGTTGCGGGTGCTCGAAGACCTCGGGTGGGAAGCGATCGACAACTTCCCCATCCGCCTGCTCGAACGGCTTGTCGCGCCCGAGCCGGCGGCCAAAGGCGAACAGCGCAGTGAACCGCGCCCGCCACTCGCGGTCGGGTTCGATTCGCGCACCCGCGGTTTCGTCCCAAGCCAGATCATCGCGCGCTGGAAGAAGCTGTCGACGCGCCCCGATCTCGACCTCACCACGCTGTTCCTCGACTGCAGCGGGGCGGAGCTGGAGCGGCGCTACAACGAAACTCGCCGCCGCCATCCGATGGCGCAGGGCCGCCCGGTGCTCGAAGGCATCCAGGCCGAGCGCGAACTGCTCGATCCGCTGCGCCGCTGGGCCGAGGCGGTGATCGACACCACCGCGCTGACCTCGAGCGATCTCCAGCAGGCGATCCGCGACCGGTTCGCCAACCCCACCGGCCAAGGGATGACGGTCACCGTCTCCAGCTTCGGCTTCGCGCGCGGCATGCCGCCGCTGGCCGACCTGGTGTTCGACATGCGCTTCCTCGACAACCCGCACTGGAACCCCGAACTGCGCCCGCTGACCGGGCTGGATCCGCCGGTATCCACGCACATCGAGGCCGACCCCGCCTGGGACGAGGCCTTCTCCCGGATTCGCGATCTCGTGCTCCTGCTGCTCCCGCGCTACGCGGCCCAGGGCAAGACTTACGTCAACCTGGCCTTCGGCTGCACCGGCGGGCGGCACCGTTCTGTCCACACCGCGGAGGCCATCGCCGGGGCCTTGCGCGCGGGAGGATTTTCGCCCACTGTCCTCCACCGCAACCTGGGTTCGCGCGCCGCCGACCAGCTCGAAGGAGCCCCGCAGCCGTGACGACCCCGCATCGATCGCCGGGCGCAAGATGGGCGCCGGTCCTGTCCGGAAACGAGCCAAGCCACATCTTATGATCGGACTGATCCTGGTCACCCACGGCCGCCTGGCCGAGGAATTCGTCAGCGCGATGGAGCACGTCGTCGGCCCGCAGGCTGGAATCGCGACGATTTGCATCGGCCCCAGCGACGACATGGAAAAACGCCGCAAGGAAATTGCCGCGGCGATCAGGAAGGTCGATTCGGGCGCCGGTTCGATCATCCTGACCGACCTGTTCGGCGGCACCCCGTCCAACCTTGCGATCTCGCTGCTCGACGCCGGCAAGGTTGAAGTCATCGCCGGTATCAACCTGCCGATGCTGATACGCCTGGCCGGCGCGCGCAAGGCGATGGCGGTGACCGATGCGGTCAAGGCCGCGCGCGACGCGGGCAAGAGCTACATCACCGTCGCCTCCGAGTTCCTGGCGGGCGCCGATTGCGGGAAGAAGCAGGCCAATTCGTGAGCGAGGTCCGGCGGACCTGCACGATCGTCAACCAGCGCGGCCTTCATGCCCGAGCGAGCGCCAAGTTCGTCAGCGCGGTCGCGGTCTTGCCCGCCGGCACTGCCGTCAAAGTCGCCAAAGGCGCCAGCTGTGCAGGCGGGGCCTCGATCCTCGGGCTGATGATGCTCGGCGCCGCCAAGGGCGATACGGTCGAGATCGTCGTGGCGGGCGAGAATGCCGACGCTGTCCTCGACCAGCTTTGCGCGCTGATCGACGGCGGGTTCGGGGAGGACTGATCCTTCGACAAGCTCAGGATGAGCGGATAGGGAGTGTCCCTTTCCTACTCCGCTCGTGCTGAGCCTGTCGAAGCACGCTCGCGCAACGCTAGAGCCCCATGCGCCGCCAAATCACTGGCTTTTCAAACCCGACCGTCAAGGCGCTGCGCGCCTTGCGCGAAAAGAAGCATCGCAAGACGGCCGGCAAGTTCCTTGCCGAAGGGCTGCGCCTGCTGACCGATGCGCGCGCCAGCGGTCATGTGCCCGAAGTGCTGGTCATGGCCGAGCGGCGCGATCCGCACCCGTTGCTCGATGCGCTCGATGCCGATGTCCTGGCGGCGGGCGGCGAGGTGATCGAAACCAGCGCCGACATCCTCGCGAAGATCACCGGCAAGGACAATCCACAGGCGGTGGCCGGCGTCTTTGCCGAATTCGACACCGGCCTGGCCAGGTTGAACCAGTTGCACGCCCCGATCTGGCTGGTCGCCCACGCGGTGCGCGATCCGGGCAACCTCGGCACGATGCTGCGCACCGGCGACGCGGTCGGCGCCGGCGGGCTGATCCTGATCGACGACTGCGCCGATCCCTTCAGCGTCGAGGCGGTGCGGGCGAGCATGGGGGCGGTGTTCACCCAGAAGATCGCGCAGGCGCGGTGGGAGGATTTCCTGCCCTGGCTCCGACAGGGGCCCAAGGGAGTAAGGGGGCAACTGGTCGCCGCGAGCCTTGGCGACGCGGTGCCCTATCGCGGCGCGGCTTATGCAAGCCCGTGCTTCATCCTCGTCGGCAACGAATCGCGCGGACTGCCCGAGGAGTACGAAGCGGCCTGCGACTTGCGCGTGACTCTGCCGATGAGAGGCCGCGCCGACAGCCTCAATGCCGCGGTCGCTGCGGCGGTGCTGGCTTACGAAGTGCTGGCTGGGGTCGATTCGTCCTCGTCGACGGCCTCAGCGGTTTCGACATAGCGCGGCGCCGCTTCGACCAGCGGGACCGGCTCGATCTCGCGCTTGCCGATCTCGATCCCCTTGTCCTTGAGCCGGCGGCCGGCGGACAGCACGTTGCGTTCAAAGCTGCCGACGAATCTGTTGTAGTTGGTGACCGCGGTCTCGAGCCCGCCGCCGACTCGCTTCATGTGTTCAGCCGCGACCGCCAGACGGTCGTAGAGTTCGGACCCGGCCTTGCCGATCTCGACCGCTTCGCGCGCGATCGTGTCCTGCCGCCAGACCTGGGCCACGGTCCGCGCGATCGCCACCAGGTTGGTAGGAGTCGCTAGCAAGACCTTGTTGCGGAACGCGAAATCCCACAGTTCAGGATCGTGTTCGAGCGCCGCGGAGACGAAATGTTCGCCCGGCACGAACATCACTACGTAGTCGGGGGCCTCGTCGAACTGGCTCTGGTAGCTCTTCGCACCAAGCGTCTGCACATGGCCGCGCATCGACTTGGCGTGGAGGTCGAGATGCCGCCGCTTTTCGTCGTCGTCCTCGCACTCGAACGCCGCCTGGTAGGCGTTCAATGACACTTTGGCGTCGATCACCAGCACTTTTTGCCCCGGCACGCGGACGATGGCATCGGGACGCAGGCGCCCGTCTTCGGTGTCCATCGAGTGTTCGAGATGGAAGTCGGTGTGCTCGGCCAGGCCGCACTGCTCGAGCACGTTCTGGAGCGCGCGCTCGCCCCAGCGGCCGCGCGCCTTGGGGGCGTTGGTCAGCGAATTGCCGAGCCGCTGGGCCTCGCGCCGGACCTGTTCCTGGCCGACGCGCATCGATTCGATCATGCCTGCCAGCTGGCCGAAGCCGTCCACCCGCTGCTTCTCCAGCGTGGCGACCTGATCCTCATAAGCCTTGAGCCGTTCGCCAACCGGCTGAAGCAGCGTGGCGATCGCTTCCTTGTTGGCCTTCTCGGCATGGCCGAACCGTTCGCTGGCGCTGGCGAGAAACATTTCCTGCGCCTTGCCGAGCACTTGCGCCCCAGTGTTCTCGAATTCCTTGAGCAACTTTTCGCGGCTTTCCTCGAGCAGCTTCTTCTGCTCGGCGAAGCCGGCAGCTTGCGCCTTTAAGCCCGACAATTCCTCTCGAACCGCGTCGAGCGACAACGCCAGAGCATCCGCCCGCGCCGCGCGCTCGCTCATCGTCGCGAGTTCGGGCACGATGCGGCTGAGCTTCTCGGTCAGCGACTTGCACTCGCCCTCGCGCTCGCCGTGGCGCGCACGCCAGTCGGCGGCAGGCCGCGAGCCGAACAACCAGCCAAGAGCCACGCCGGCGAACAGCGAAACGACGATCAAAACGACTGCAAGGGAGTCCATATTCTGCCCGTTCGGTGGGGAAAAGGCCGGCAGCCCCTCCCCAAAGTTCACTCAAAGTTCACCCGGAAAACGGGCCTGGCTTCGGTCAGCTGCACTTACGTGCGCCACAAAATCCCGGCCGCGTAAAGCGCGAACGACGGAACATAGACGGAACGAGCGATGTAGGAAAGCCCGTCCTTGCAGTTACGGAGCGATTAGGCCGCCTTGCGCAGCTTATCGAGCTTCTTGAGCACCATCTGCCGCTTCAACCGGCTCAGGTGGTCGATGAACAACACGCCTTCGAGGTGGTCCATCTCGTGCTGGATGCAGGTGGCCATCAGGCCCACCATCTCCTCCTCGTGGACCGCGCCGTCCAAATCCTGCCAGCGCACGCGGCAGTGCGCCGGGCGGTCGACGTCGGCGTAAATCTCGGGGACCGAGAGGCAGCCTTCCTGGTAGGTCGCGATCTCTTCGGCCGGATCGAGGATCTCGGGATTCACGAACACCCGCGGCTGGCGGATCGTCGGCTGGTGGTGATGGTGGTGCCCGTCATGGTCGCACGGCTCGGGCTCTGCGTCCGGGTCGTCGGGCTGGAGGTCGATTACGAGCACTCGCTGGGGCACGCCGACCTGGACCGCCGCAAGTCCGATGCCGGGGGCGTGGTACATCGTTTCGAACATGTCGGCGACGAGCGCGCGCAGGTCGTCGTCGAACGCCGTCACGGGCTCGGACACGACCTTGAGCCGGGGGTCCGGCACTTCGAGAATCTCACGGATAGCCATGGCGCGCAGATAGGCACAGCGCCGCTGAACGGCAAGTGAGTCCCCGCGAGGGCGGGGATCTCGTCGAACAGGCGAATCTCAAGAACGCGGAGGCCCCCGCCTTCGCGGGGGATCAGCCCATCGGCCGCCGCGCCCGCAGCGCCTGCGCGAGGGTGCCTTCGTCGAGGTAATCGAGCTCGCCGCCCACCGGCAACCCGTGGGCAAGCTGGGTGATCCGCACCGGAAACCCCTCGAGCCGCTCGGCGATGTAGTGCGCGGTGGTCTGGCCTTCGAGCGTGGCGTTCATCGCCAGTACGACCTCGTCGATCCCGCCCCCGTGCTCCCGGGCCCCGACGCGGTCGATCAGCTTGCCGACCGTGAGGTCTTCCGGGCCGGTCCCGTCGAGCGCCGAGAGCCGCCCGCCGAGCACGTGGTAGCGCCCGGTGAACAATTTCGCACGGTCGAGCGCCCACAAGTCGGCGACATCCTCCACCACGCACAGACTGCGCGGATCGCGGCGCGGATCGGCGCAGATCGCGCACGGGTCTGCCGTGTCGACATTGCCGCAGATCGTGCATTCGACCAGCCGCGCCTGCACTTCGGCCAGCGCCGCGACGAGTTGGGTGAGCGCGGTTTCGCGCCGCTTGACCAGCCACAACACCGCACGCCGCGCGCTGCGCGGGCCAAGCCCGGGGAGCCGTGCCAGCGCCTGGCTGAGGGTCTCGATCTCTTGCGATGCCATGGAGCGAGAGATAGGGCCTGGGCCTCTCCGGCGAAAGGTTGGCCTCTCCGCTTATGCGCATCGTCTTCATGGGAACGCCGGCCTTTGCGGTGCCGACGCTCGCCGCGCTGGCCGAGGCGGGGCACGAGCTGGTCGCGGCCTACACCCAGCCGCCGCGCCGGGCCGGCCGCGGCAAGCACATGCAGCCGAGCGCCGTGCAGCTCGAAGCGGAGCGGCGCGGCATTCCCGTGCGCTGCCCCAGGTCGCTGCGGGGCACCGAGGCCCAGGCCGAACTCGCCGCCTTCGCGCCCGATATCGCGGTGATCGCGGCCTACGGGCTGATGCTGCCGCAGGCGGTGCTCGACATTCCCGCGCAGGGCTGTCTCAACGTCCACGCCAGCCTGCTACCCAAATGGCGCGGGGCGGCGCCGATCCAGCGCGCGATCATCGCCGACGACCCGGTCACCGGAGTTACCATCATGCGGATGGAGGCCGGCCTCGACACCGGGCCGATGCTGGCGACCGCGCGCACTCCCGTGGAGGACAAGACCGCCGGCGAATTGGCCGCCGAACTGGCCGAGATCGGCGCGCGGCTGATGGCCGAAACGCTTCACGCTCTGCCGACAACTGGCGCGGTTGCGCAGGACGATCTCGAGGCCACATACGCGCCCAAGATCGACAAGGCCGAGGCGCGGATCGACTGGACCGGCGACGCCGAGGCGATCGAGCGTCAGGTGCGCGGGCTGGCACCGTTCCCCGGGGCCTGGTTCGAACTCGATGGCGAGCGGGTGAAAGTCTTGAAGGCGCAGGTGGTTGCGCGCGAAGGCAAGCCGGGGACGACGCTCGACGACGCGCTGACGGTCGCCTGCGGCTATGCGGCACTGCGCCCGGTCCGCGTCCAGCGCGCCGGCAAACCGGCAATGGACACGGCGGAGTTCCTGCGCGGCAAGCCGATCCCGGCGGGGACGGTCATCCTTTGACTTCAACCAACCTCGTCACCCCCGCTCAGGGTTCCCGTCGAGGTATTGCTTCGATGGGGCCCAATACGGGGGCCCAGCTCCTGCGGCCGGAGATGGATCCCCGCTTTCGCGGGGATGACGGCGTTGGGTTGAGCACCGAGGCATAATGACCCGCTTCGCCCTCACTCTGGAATACGACGGGGGCCCATTTGCCGGGCTCCAGCGGCAGGCCAATGCGCCCAGCGTCCAGGCGGCGGTCGAGGAGGCGGTGCTGGCGGTAACCGGCGAGCAGGTCACGCTCCACGCCGCGGGCCGCACCGACGCCGGGGTCCACGCGCTGGCGATGCGCGCGCATATCGACATCGCCAAGCCGATCGAGCCATTCCGGCTGATGGAGGCCCTCAACGCGCACCTGCGCCCCGCTCCGGTCGCGATAATCGCCTGCGAAGCGGTGAATGACGACTGGCACGCGCGGTTCAGTTGCACCGGGCGGGCGTACCAATACCGCATCGTCAACCGCCGCGCGCCGCTGACGCTGGCGAATGGCCGCGCCTGGCGAGTCGGCCCGCCGCTCGACGCCAGGTCCATGCACGGGGCCGCGCAGGCGCTGGTCGGCAAGCACGACTTTACGACCTTTCGCTCGGTCCAGTGCCAGGCGGCGAGCCCGGTCAAGACGCTCGACCGCCTCGATGTGCGGCGGGAAGGCGAACTGGTGATCATCGAGGCCGGGGCGCGCAGCTTCCTCCACCACCAGGTGCGCAGCATGGTCGGGTGCCTTGCGCTGGTCGGCATGGGCCGGTGGCGGCCCGAGCGGATCGCCGAGGCGCTCGCCGCACGCGACCGCCAGCGGCTCGGGCTCAACGCCCCGCCGCACGGGCTGTACTTCGTCCGCGCCTTCTACGCCGCGCAGGATTAGTTTCGCGCCGCAACCTTTCCAACCGGCGCTTGCGGGGGTAGCGAATAGCGCAACGATATCAGGGAAAGGACCGACCATGCCCACCACCGGCAAGCAGCTCTTCACCACGCTCGCGCCCGACGGCCAGTTGACCGTCGAGGTCGCCGACAGCGAATTTCCCGATCCCACGGGCAACCGGGTTCTGGTCAAGATGGAGGCCGCGCCGATCAACCCCAGCGACCTCGCGCTGCTGCTCGGCCAGGCCGACCTGGATGGCGGGGAATACAGTCCCGGCAAACTCGTCGCGACGATGCCCGAGCCGTTCCATTCGGCCTCGAAGGGCCGGCACGGTCAGCGGATGCCGGTCGGCAACGAGGGCGCGGGCACCGTCGTCGCGACCGGCGACAGCGACATGGCCAAGGCGCTGATGGGCCAGCGGGTGGCCTGCGTCCCGGGTCATGCCTACTCGCAATACGCCACCGCCGACGCGGCGATGTGCCTGCCGCTCGGCGACTTGTCGTCCGAAGTGGGCGCGAGCGCATTCGTCAACCCGATGACCGCGCTGGGCTTCGTCGAGAACGCCCGGATGGACGGTCAGAAGGCGATCGTCCACGCCGCCGCCGCCAGCAACTTGGGCCAGATGCTGGTCAAGATCTGCCAGGAAGACGGGATGGGGCTGGTCAACATCGTCCGCAAGCCGGAGCAGGAGGCGATCCTGCGCGATCTCGGCGCCGAATGGGTGGTCAATTCCTCCGCTCCCGATTTCCTGCCCAAGCTGATGGAAGCGATCGACGCGACCGACGCGTTCTACGGCTTCGATCCGATCGGCGGGGGGACCACGGTCGACGCCTGCTTCAAGGCGATGGAGCGCGTCGCGGTGGGCAAGATGAAAGACTACAACCGCTACGGCTCCAACCAGCAAAAGCGGATGTTCATCTACGGCCGGCTGGACACCGGCGTCACGACCCTGACGCCGAGCTACGGTTTCGGCTGGACGCTGTCGGGCTGGCTGCTGACCCCTTTCCTCGCTCAGGCGGGAGTCGAGACGATGATGCGCATGCGCCAGCGCGTGCTCACCGGGCTGACCTCGACGTTCGCCAGCAGCTACAAGCGCAAGGTCACGCTCGAGCAGATGCTCGAGAAGGACGCGACGAGCGATTATCGGGCGATGAGGACCGGCGAGAAGTACCTGGTCACGCCCTGGGGGTAATTTGGGGGGGGGTGAGCTAGCGTCGGTCGAATTCGGCCTGCATCAGGGCGGGATCGGCGATCCCGCTTGCAAGCAGCACTTGCAGCAGCACCCGCGACTTGGCCGGCCCCAGGCCGCGCGCGGCGATGAAGGCAAAAGCATCGTCGTCGACCTCGAGGTTGCGGTCGACCGATCCCTGGTCGACCCGGCTCGAGCGGACCACCGGCACGCGCGCTGAGGCCAAGGCTTCGATCACGGAACCCGGCGCGTTGCCCTGCCCCATCCCCGCGAGCACGATACCCCGCGCTCCGCCCGTCAGCGCGCAACCGACCGCGTCGGACTCCATGCCGGCGTAGGCGAATACGATGGCGACCCTGGGTAATGCCGCCGGCCAGGCGAAGCGCGCCGCGCGGCCCGTCCGGTCGGGCGGTCCGAACCAGTCGACCGAGGTGGGGGTCGCACTGGCGAGGCTACCGCGCGGAAACCCGCGAAACGCCTCGGCCCCGCCGGTCGCGGCCTTGCGCACGTCGATCGCGGCGAACACCTGATCGCTCATCACCACCAGCACCCCGCGCCCCGCCGCCTGCCTGTCGCCCGCCACCCGCACCGCGTTGGCGAGGTTGCGCATGCCGTCGCTGCCGACCGCGTCCGCCGGCCGCATGGCGCCGACCAGCACCACCGGCTTGCCGGGCGGCAGGGTCAGGTCGAGGAGGAAGGCGGTTTCCTCCGCCGTGTCGGTGCCGTGAGTGACGATCACCCCGTCAACCGCCGGATCCGCGAGCGCGGCCGAAATCTCGCGGTGGAGCGCGTCCCACTGCGGCCAGCCGATGTCCTGCGAGCCGATCGCGGCGATCTCGCGCCCGTCGAATGCGGCGTCGAGCCCCAGCGTTTGGGCAGTGGCGAGCAGTTCCGCCACCCCGATCTGCCCCGGCCGATAGCCGCGCGTCAACGCCGACCCGGCGCTCCCGGCGATAGTGCCGCCGGTGGCGAGGATGCGGATGCGCGGAGTGCCCATGGCCATTGCCCTAGCGGCGATTGACCAGGGGCGAAACCCGACTAGAAGCGCGCCCTGCGTAACCCGCGTCAGGGGGCGATTAGCTCAGTTGGTAGAGCGCCTCCTTTACACGGAGGATGTCGGCGGTTCGAGCCCGTCATCGCCCACCACGCTTCAATGCCCTTCGAACTATTTCATTGTTCCAACGATCAAGTTCGGCCTTCGCACCTTCCGGATTGAAAATCACGTTTACCGGAACGAACGCGTCACACTTAGACATCAAGGACCCGTTTTCAGTATTCCAAATTTGTAACTCCCCATTACCGTTATAAGCGTGATTAAAGCTTGTGAGTATCTTTGCAACCCGCGCTGCTGCGACTGTACCATCATCGTCAAAATTTATGCCATTTTCTAGTGGAAATATTAAACGCTCATTCAAGAAATCTAGCACGAATGTGATCACTATTCGACTGTCTCGGCTTCGATACTGGATTTCCCCTTTGGCATCCGTAACGGCCCACCCAATTGGTCGAAGTCGCTCAAGAGGTTCGAAGGGGTCAGAGCGCCGCAATCGTACGTTGATTTCCGGCAGGTCAAGCTCCTGCGCCGGCGGCGGTTCACTTCCTCTCACGATCAGATCAATAAATTCGGCTCCAAAGAGTGGCTTCCAGCCACTCAGCTCATAAAGGTGTTGTTCCCAGACGCTGCGACTCGTTTGCACCTTGAATATTTCTTCGATGACCATTGCGGCCAGTGCTTCAATGATTGGTCGTTCGCGCTGCAATCTCTGATAATCCATCGGATTGTCAGGATTTGCTACGACCTCTTCCCAATTTGCGTGTGCAACGGCACCCCTGCCGGAGTGCCGGAGATGTTTGCCGACATCGCCAACCAAGCCCTTGCGAAGTTCACCTAGAGCTTCCTTGCCGGTATGGGTCGAGAGCCTTTCGACGGCCTCAGACATCCAAATTCCTCGTGCCTTTCCGTCAGGAAAAGCCAGTTCGATCACCCGATAGAATGACAGAAAGGAGTAGGCAGGATGATTGAGCCCCCTACCCTCCCGCATCAATGCGAGCGCCAACTTCGCTGCGTCGCTTTCAATGACCGGCCAAGATGTCAGATCAAACGTAGTTGGTAAGATAAAGTTTGAGCGTTGTCCGCCGCCATATTCTGGAAAAAATGGTCTGCCTCCGCCCCGCGATTCAACGGTGGCACCATCGTCTTCAAGCCATGAGATCACACTCAATGCGCGGTAAAGCATTGAGTATGCTTCGTCGCGACTAACCTTAGGGTTGCGTACAGCCAACCCAGGAAATGCTCCCTCTGTGATGGGGACAAGCCAAATTTCGTGATCCTCGAAAGCAAACGACTGTGCGATCGACGGCCACGCCATTCGTGGCGCAACGTTTATTAAATACCACTGGCCAGGCTCCTTAAGGCCCGGCGTTTCTTCCCGGATTTCCTGAAGCGTCTTGAGCTGAATTGACATGATGCCAATCGATAACCGCTTGTGGCCGCTCGACCAATCCGAAGCGCTTCACGATATCCACAAGCGAAGGAGCCCCGTGGTCGGCTCCTTGGGAAGCATTCAACTACGAAGCGCTTGCCCCCACCGCCTCGTCCACCAGCGCCTTGGCTTCGGGGCTCTGCCAGTCGTAGCCGCCGACCACGCGGGCGACTTCCTGGCCTGAGGCGTCGTAGAGCACCGTGGTCGGCAGCACGCCGTCGCCGCCGAGCGCGGTGCTGAGCGCGGTCTCGCGGTCGAGCCAGGGTTCGAGGTGGGCGAACTTCGCCTTGGCGAAAAACGGCACGACTTTGTCCGCGCCCTGCATGTCCTGGCTGGCCACCACCACGCGCAGCTTGCCGTCGTAATCGCCCGCCAGCTGGTCGAGCAGCGGCATTTCCTCGACGCACGGCGCGCACCAGGTGGCCCACAGGTTGAGCAGCACCGGCTGGCCGCCGAGCGCGCCGGTGTTGAGCGCCTTGCCGGCCGGATCGACCAGCGCGACCGCCGGCAGCAAGTCGCCCGCGCGGCTGCGGTCGATCGTGCCGGTCAGGGTGCCCTGCGCCTCCGCTTGCGGCTCGGCAGGGTCTTCCCTACTGCATCCCGCGACAAGCGCAGCCGAAAGAACCAGCGTGAGCGACAGTCGTACAGACAGCGATGGCACTGGAACCGGCATCGGGGCGAACTCCATGTGGGGCGGGCGCTTCGCCGAGGGGCCTAGCGCGATCATGCGCGAAATCAACGCTTCGATCCCGTTCGACAAGGCGCTGTGGCGGCATGATATCGCCGCGAGCAAGGCGCATGTCGCGATGCTCGGCGCGCAGGGCATCGTTTCCGCGCAGGACACCGCCGCGATCGCCGAGGGCCTCGACCGGGTCGCGGCCGAATATGAGACCGGCGGCGTACCGGAGACGCTCGACCTGGAAGACATCCACATGGTCACGGAAAGCCGGCTGGCCGAGCTGATCGGCCCGGTGGCCGGAAGGCTGCACACCGCGCGCAGCCGCAACGACCAAGTGGCGACCGACTTCCGCCTGTGGGTGCGCGACGCGTGCCTTCAGGTCGAAGCGGGGCTCGCCGGATTGCAGCAGGCGCTGGTGCACCGCGCAGGCGAGCATGCCGACAGCGTGATGCCGGGCTTCACCCACCTCCAGGCCGCGCAGCCGGTGACGCTCGGCCATCACCTGCTGGCATATTACGAAATGCTGCGGCGCGACCGCAGCCGGTTCGCCGACGCGCGCGCGCGGATGGACGAATGCCCGCTCGGCGCGGCGGCGCTCGCGGGGACCGGCTTTCCGATCGACCGCGACGCGACCGCCACCGCGCTCGGCTTCGCTCGGCCAGCCGCCAACAGCCTCGACGCGGTCAGCGACCGCGACTTCGCGCTCGATTACCTCACAGCGGCCGCGCAGTGCGCGCTGCATTTGAGCCGGCTCGCCGAAGAGCTGATCCTGTGGGCCAGCCAGCCGTTCGGCTTCATCCGCCTGCCCGATGCGCTGAGCACCGGCAGTTCGATCATGCCGCAGAAGAAAAACCCCGACGCCGCCGAACTGGTGCGCGGGCATTCGGGCCGGATCGTCGGCTGCGTGACCGCGCTGATGGTGACGATGAAGGGCCTGCCGCTGGCTTATTCGAAAGACATGCAGGATGATAAACCGCCGGTGTTCGAGGCGCACGGCCTGCTGGCGCTGTCGATTGCGGCGATGACCGGGATGATCGCCGGCGCCACGTTCCGCACCGAGCGGATGCGCGAGGCGGCCGAGCTCGGCTACGCCACCGCGACCGACCTTGCCGACTGGCTGGTGCGCGAGGCCGACCTGCCGTTCCGCGAAGCGCACCACGTCACCGGCGCGGCGATCAAGCTGGCCGAGAGCAAGGGCGTGGCGCTCGGCGCGCTGTCGCTCGACGAATTGCGCGCGATCGACCAGCGGATCGACCAGCGGGTTTACGCCGCGCTGTCGGTCGACAGCTCGGTCGCCGCGCGCACCAGCTATGGCGGGACCGCGCCTGAGCGGGTAAGAGAACAAGTGGCCGCCGCGCGCAAGGCGCTGGGCCTGGAGTCGTGATGCGCAAGATCGCCGTTTTCGTGTTCCTCACGCTCGCCGCCTGCGGGCAGAAGGCCGACCTGGAACCGCTCGCCGGCCAGGCGATGCCGCCCGCGGCCTACGGCGCGACCGAAAAGCCCGATACCGAAAAGCTGCTCGAGCCCGATCCGCTCGCCGCCCCCGAGCGCTCGGTCGAGCTGCGCAAGCGGTCGGAAGAGCGCGAGGACGATCCGTTCGACCTGCCGCCCGAATAGCCGCCAACCTTCGATAACCCAAAGCCATAGCAGGCCAAGCAAGGCTTGCTCGACTTGAGGCATCGTGGGCGGCTAACGCGCGGGCCGATGGACCATTTCCACTTCCGCGACGGCGCGCTCCACGCCGAGGACGTGCCGCTGGCCGCGATCGCCGAGGCGGTGGGGACGCCCGTATACGTGTATTCGCGGGCCACGCTTCGGCGCCACGCACAAGTGTTCCGCGAAGGGTTGGCCGGCCTCCAGGACCCGCACATCGCTTTCGCGGTCAAGGCCAACCCCAACATCGCGGTGCTCAAAGTGCTGGCCGACGAAGGCTTCGGGGCCGACGTCGTATCGGGCGGCGAGCTTACTCGCGCGCTCAAGGCGGGCATCGCGCCCGGTGGGATAGTGTTCTCGGGTGTCGGCAAGACCCATGCCGAGCTGATCCAGGGGATCGAGGCCGGGATCGGCCAGTTCAACGTCGAATCGGAAGAAGAAGGCTTCGAACTGGCGCGGATCGCGCGCGAGCGGGGGCGCGAAGTCGCCTGCGCGCTGCGGGTCAATCCCGACGTCGATGCGCGCACGCACGAGAAGATCTCGACCGGCAAGCGCGAGAACAAGTTCGGCGTGCCGCTCGACCGCGCGAGCGAAATCTACGCCGCGTTCGCGCGGGAGCCCGGCCTGGCGATGCGCGGAGTGGCGGTCCACATCGGCAGCCAGCTGACCGACCTCGAACCGCTCGAGACCGCGTTTGGCAAGCTCGGCGCTCTGATCGCCGAACTGCGCGCCGCGGGCCAGAGCGTGACGCACGCCGACCTCGGCGGCGGACTTGGCGTGCCGTACCGTAGGGACGACGTGGTGCCCTCGCCCGCCGACTACGGCGCGATGGTGGCGCGCGCGACAGCCGGGTGGGACGTGCGCCTGTCGTTCGAGCCGGGGCGAGTGATCGTTGGCAATGCGGGTGTGCTGCTCTCGCGGGTGATCCGGGTCAAGCGCAGCGGGAACGGCCCGCCGTTCGTGGTCGTCGACGCGGCCATGAACGATCTCGCCCGGCCGGCGATGTACGGCGCGTGGCACGATATCGACGCGGTCGCGCCGACCGGCGAACGGGCGTTGGCGCACGTCGTCGGCCCGATCTGCGAGACCGGCGACACCTTTGCGATGGACCGCGAGATGGATGCGCTGGCGGCGGGCGAGCTGGCGGTGTTCCGCACCGCGGGCGCGTATGGCGCGACGATGGCGTCGAGCTACAACAGCCGCGGCTATGTCGCCGAGGTGCTGGTCGATGGAAACCGCTTCGCAGTGGTCGCCGACCGAATCGATCCCCACGCGATCATGAACGCCGAACGTGTGCCGGAATGGTTGTGATCCCATGGCTCTGAGTAGCCTCCCGCTGTTTCACCGCGTGGCGGGGCAGCGGGTCGTCGTGCTCGGCGAAGGACCGGCGGCCGAAGCCAAGCGCCGGCTGGTCGAGCGCGCCGGCGGCCGGTGCTGCGGCGAGCCCGAGGCGCACCACGCGCGGCTCGCCTTCGTCGCGATTCCCGACCCGAAAGCTGCCGGAGCGGCGGCCGCCCGCCTGCGGAGCAAGGGCCTGCTGGTCAACGTCACTGACCGGCCCGAACTGTGCGATTTCACCGTCCCGAGCGTGCTCGAGCGCGATCCGCTGATTGTCGCGGTGGGCACGGCGGGCGCTTCGGCCGGGCTCGCCAAGCAAGTGCGGCTGCGGCTAGAAGCGCTGTTGCCCCAGTCGCTCGGCGGGCTGGCGCGGGCGCTCTACAGCACGCGCGAAGGCCTGCAAAAACGCTGGCCCGATGCGGCCGATCGCCGCCGCGCGCTTGACTCGGCCTTGGCGCCAGGCGGCCCGCTCGATCCGCTGTCGGAGCGGTCGGCTGACCAAGTTGGCCAATGGCTCGCGGGATCGGCCGAAGGAGCAGGCTCGTCGAGAACGAACGAAGTGCAACTGATCTCGGACGATCCCGACGACCTTACCTTGCGCCAGGCACGCCTGCTGGGCGAAGCCGACATGGTGCTGCACGAGGAGAATGTGTCCGAAAGCGTGCTCGCGCGGGCGCGGGCGGATGCCGTGCGGCGGCCCACGGGCGAGAATGGTCCCCGCGCAGACGGGTTAACCGTAATCGTCCGCGCGCCGCGTTAGGGTGCGCCGACGTCCAACCCGGTAAAGCGGTACTGACCCGACCCGCAGAATATGATCGCGTTGCCCGATTTCAGGTTTGCGAACGCCACGCTGACCGCTGTTTCGCCCAGCACGAGCCGTCCCTGCCCGCCGGCCGGCAGGACCATGCTGAAGGGCACAGCGGTGCCCAACGGGACCGTCCGGACCAACCGGCGGTCGAGTTTGCCGGCATTCTTGGCGACCAGCACCAGGTTGAGCGCCTTGGCGTCGACCGTTGGAAGCACCAGATGGAAGCCGACCATATTGAGCCCGTCGGCCGAATTGATGACCAGGCCGCCGATCGACTGGCCTTTGCCTGGCCGGAACGCCGCCGCCGTCAACGTGCCGACGACACTCGCGGAGGAGCCAATTGGCACGATCATCGACGAATACCGCTCGGTCGGCGCGTCGCACTCGAAGGTGATCGGCGTGGCCCGGGCGGCGGTTGGAGCAAGCGAAGCGGCCGCAATCGCGGCCAACGCAATGGTTCGGAACCGCGGCATGATCGACCCCTGATTGCGCTCTAACGTGCGCTGTCTTGCATGCGCGCGGCGAGGCGGCAAGGCCGCAGCCGCCGCAAATTTCGTGCCGCCAGACCTACGCTCAGGCCCCGCCGGCCGACTGCAGCCGGCTGAGCAAGGCGGCTTCGTCGAACGGCTTGATGACGTATTCGTCGGCTCCCGCCTCGATCCCCTTGTGGATGTCGCGCGCGCCCGAATTAGTCGTGCAGAACACCACCCGCGGCTGGCGGGCAGAGGGAATCGCACGCAGCGCGGTGACGAACTCGATCCCGGTCATGATCGGCATGTTCCAGTCGGTGATCACCAGGTCGGGCATGGCGGCGCGGCAGCGGGCGAGGCCCTCCTCTCCATTTTCCGCCTCGGTCACGGCATAGCCGGCGCCTTCGACGATGCGGCGGGCGACTTTGCGGATCATGCGCGAATCATCGACCAGCAGGCAAGTGCGCTGCGCCGATGCAGATGCCGATGCCGCGGGCGGCTCGTGTACCTGTTGGGGAATGGCCGCGCGCGCGGGCACGGGGCCCTGAGCAGAGACCTGAGCCGGTTCCTGCAGAACGCTGATGCGCTTGATCAACCCGTGTATGACACGAACTCCTCTTCGCCGAAGACCGGGCGTTCGCTGGCAGTCGCCACTTGGCCGACTTCGAGGCCAACGTCGCCAAGCGGCGCTTGCGCCGGGGCGGTCACGAGCGCGGCCTTGTCGCCCGGCGTCATGCAAACGTGAAGATATGGGATCCAGATGTCGCCGAAATCGGCCTTCTGGTACCACAGGTCGACCACGTCGTAGCTCGCCCAGCACCCGTCCGGCTCACGCAAGCGGATGCCCTCGCCGATCCGCGGCACCGCGGCAAAGCGGATGCGGTGCTGGCTCTGGTGGGTCTCGTTCTGGATTTCGACTTCGATCAAAGCTTCGGCACCTCATGCGATCACGAAGGACCCTAAAGCGAATTGGTTGCCGAAGTTTCAACGATGCGCCGCGGCGCTGCTTTAGAGCGTCAGACCAACGACTTGGCGTCCTTACCCAGCTCCGCGAAATAGCGCGCCATAGCCTCGGCGGCTTTGTCGGATAGCTGGATGAAGGCGCGGCGGCGGTCGCTTTCGTCCTCGACTCGGTCGAGCAGGCCGGTCTCGACCATCTGGCCGATCCAGCGCAGCGCGGTGGTCGGCGGTACCCCGCTGGCGATGCACAGCGAGGTGACCGAGACGCGGGTATGTTCAGCCCGCGCGGCGGTGAGGTCGAGCAGGATGTCCCACGCGGGGTCGCCGAACAGCTGGGGGTCGAAGAACTGGCCGCGTAGCTGGCGCTGGCGAATGATCAGGCGGACCAGGCGCGGGTCGGGTAGCGGGGAGCGCGGCGGGCGGATCAGGCGGCGTTCGCCTGCACCCGCATTGTCGAAATCATTCGACGGCGATTCGAGGCGGAAGGCGCTTTGCCGCCCATCGGCAAAGCTGTTTAACTGGGACATTATCTTCGCCACCTGCTCCGACAGGTGATGAATTGTTAGTTTGTCGTCTTCGGAAAGATCGCGGACCCTCATTGGGGTTACCTTGGTTAACGCGATCGTTAGTGCAATTACGCGTTCACCCTTATTCGGTTCCACTAATACAATTGGATTTGACTGATTGAGACAGCCGAAAACGGAGTCTAACGCCGAAATAGTGGTAGAAACAATCAAGATATTACCAGTCAGGGCCGCCCGTTGGTCGAGTTGTGCCAGCGCCGCCAGCGTCGCGCCGTCCTGCACCGGGCAGTCGATCAGCAGCACGTCCGACGGCAACGCGGGAGGCGCATCGTCAAGCTCGGCGAGCAGGTCGTAGTCGATCAGGAAGAAACCCGCCGCGTCGGCTGCTTCGCGAATCAGCGCGGTGGTGGCGGGGCGCGCGGAATAGACGCCGGCTGAACGCGCCGGCTCAGTCCCAGCGTCCAAATGTGCGAAACTCGCCTGCGACATGGCGATGAACTCCGTACGACCAACGGCGAACATCCGTAGAACAGGCAAGCGGCGTGTCAAGCTAGCCCCGGACAGCGTGTTCTGGCGGCAGGTTCAATCCATGAACGGATCGCGCACCAGGATCGTGTCATCGCGTTCGGGACTGGTGGAAACCAGCGCGACCGGGGTTTCGATCAATTCGGCCACCCGGCTGATGTATTTGATCGCCTGCGCCGGCAAGTCCGCCCACGATCGCGCACCGGCGGTGGTCTCGCGCCAGCCGTCCATCTCTTCGTAAATCGGTTCGACCGCGGCCTGATCGGCGGCGTGGCTGGGGAAATAGTCGAGGATCTTGCCGCGCAGGCGATAGCCGGTGCAGATTTTCACCGTTTCGAACCCGTCGAGCACGTCGAGCTTGGTCAGCGCGATGCCGGTGACGCCGCTGATCGCACACGACTGGCGCACCAGCACCGCGTCGAACCAGCCGCAGCGGCGCTTGCGCCCGGTCACCGTGCCGAATTCGTGCCCGCGCTCGCCCAGCCGCTGGCCGGTCTCCCCCTCCGGTCCATCAGGGTCGAGTTCGGTTGGAAACGGCCCGCTACCAACCCGCGTGGTATAGGCCTTGACGATGCCGAGTACGAAGCCGGTCGCGTTGGGCCCCAGGCCCGATCCCGCCGCCGCCGCGCCGCTGACGGTGTTGGAACTGGTGACGAACGGATAAGTCCCGTGATCGACATCGAGCAGCACGCCCTGTGCGCCTTCGAACAGGATCTTGGCGCCCGCCTTGCGGACCTTCTTCAAGCGCTTCCACACCGGCTGCGCGTATTGCAGCACCGAAGGCGCGATCTCGCGCAAGTCGGCGAGCAGGGCCTCGCGGTCGACTGGCGGCTGGCCGAACCCCGCGCGCAGCGCGTCGTGGTGCGCGCACAGCCGGTCGAGCTGCGGTTCGAGGTGGTCGAGGTAGGCGAGATCGCACACGCGGATCGCCCGCCGGCCGACCTTGTCTTCGTATGCCGGGCCGATGCCGCGCCCGGTGGTGCCGATCTTGCCCGCGCCGGCGGCGGTTTCGCGCAAGGCGTCGAGGTCGCGGTGGAGGGGCAGGATCAGCGCGCAGTTATCGGCCACTGCGAAGTTATCGTCGGTAATCGAGACGCCCTGCCCTTCGAGCTTGGCAATCTCATCGCGCAAGTGCCAGGGATCGAGCACCACGCCGTTGCCGATAATGCTGAGCGTGCCGGTGACGATCCCGCTCGGCAGCAGGCTGAGCTTGTAGGTGGTGTTGCCGACCACCAGCGTGTGCCCGGCGTTGTGCCCGCCCTGGAACCGCACGACCGCGTCCGCCCGGCTGGCGAGCCAGTCGACGATCTTGCCCTTGCCCTCATCGCCCCACTGGGCGCCGATCACGGTTACGTTAGGCACTTGGGTTTCCTTCGCGGCAAGACCGCGCGCGCCCTAGGAGGTGAGCGAGCGCAGGGCAAGGATTGCCGGGCCTAGCCGCGCGCGGACCCTTAACGGTTTGGCTACCCCAGGGACCCTATATGTACGCGGTAGTCCGGGTCCGGGCGGGCCGCCGGAGCCCAATGTCGCGCGGGGATCGAACGTTTGAGCCTCAATACCCTGTTCAAGACCGCGCAAGCCGCGTCGGTTGAGCCTCAGCCGCTGGACGTCACGGACGCACAGGGCCGGATGGAGCTGCTCGACGACTTTGAGAGCCTCGGGCTGGCCTGGTTCTGGGCGACCGATGCCGCCGGCGAACTGATCTACATTTCGGAAGCAGCCGCCGATCGGCTCGGCAAATCACCCGCCGAGTTGCTCGGCCAGTCCCTGTGCGCGTTGTTCTTCAGCGATGAAGACGAAGCCGGCGACCGGCCCCAGCGCCCGCTTACGTTCCTGATGAGCGCGCGCAGCACCTTCAACGACATCACCGTCGGCGTCGCCACCGGAACTCCCAATCTCTGGTGGCAATTCACCGGACGGCCGAAATTCGCTTCTGACGGCGAATTCACCGGCTTCCGGGGTAGCGCCAAGGACGTCACCGCCGCCTATCTGCGGCAGAAGGAAACGGCGCGTCTATCGCAGTACGATTCGCTGACCGGACTGGCCAACCGGCACCGGATGGGCAAGCAGCTCAACGCGATCCTCGCGACCTATCGCGTGACCGAGCGAAACTGCGCGCTGATGATGCTCGATCTCGACCGGTTCAAGGCTGTCAACGATACGTTCGGCCACCCGGTGGGCGACGCGCTGCTCAAGGAAGTGGCCGAGCGGATTGAGCGGATCGTCGGATCGCGCGGCGAAATCGGGCGCCTCGGCGGCGACGAATTCCAGGTTATACTGCGCGACGTGGCGGATCCCGAAGAGCTGGGCGAGCTGGCCGGCAGGCTCATCCAGATGCTCTCGCAGCCCTATCTCATCGGCGACAGCCGCGCGGTGATCGGCGCCTCCGTCGGTATCGCCATCTCCCCGCTCCATGGGGCGGACCCGACCAGCCTGGTCAAGAGCGCGGACCTCGCTTTGTACGCCGCGAAAACAGGCGGGCGCGGACGGCACCAGTTCTATTCGTCCGAGCTTGGCGGGCGCGCCGACGAGCGCCGCGCGATGGAAGACGACTTGCTCCAGGCTTTGAGCAAAGGGCAGATCGAGCTGCACTATCAGCCGGTCGTGCGGGCCAAGGACAATGTGGCGACCGGTTGCGAGGCGCTGATGCGCTGGAACCACCCCGAGCGTGGCACGATCGCCCCGGATATGTTCCTGCCGCTCGCCGCGGAGAGCGAACTCGGCTGCGCGCTGGGACAATGGGCGCTGCGCCGGGCGTGCGGGGATGCTGCCGGCTGGCCGGGCAACCTGAAGGTCGCGGTCAACATCTCGGCCGGGCATTTCTTCTCCGATGGCTTCGTCGACACGGTGGCCGATGCGCTCGCGAGTTCTGAACTGGCGAGCGAGCGGCTCGAACTAGAAGTCACCGAAGCCGTGTTCATGGGCGACGTAGAAGCCGCCGACGAAGTGTTCGCTCGCTTGCGCGATCTGGGCGTTCGCCTGGCGCACGACGATTTCGGCACCGGCTTTTCCTCGCTGGCGTGCCTGCGCCGCGCGCCGTTCGACAAGCTCAAGCTCGACCAGTCGTTCATTCGCGACTGCACTGGTGCAGACAACGCGGCGCTGCTGACGGCGACTATCGGGCTGGCGCGAGCGCTGCGCATGGAGACCGTCGCGGAGGGGGTCGAGACCGCGGACGAACTCGCCATCCTGCGCAAGCGCGGAATAACCCACGTCCAGGGGTTCGTGTTTTGCGGGGCCTTACCCCACGACGCGATCGTCGAACGGCTCAGCGAGGGAACGCTGTGTTTCCCCGCGGTGGGGCCAAGCCGCCAGCGTGCCGAACGCAAGACCGTCTTCCGCCGGGTAGTGATCATCCACGAAGGCCAACGCTATCAGGCGGTGATGCGCAACATCTCGCGCACCGGCGCCCGCATCGAAGGTCTGCTCGAGGTACCCGTGGGCACCGACCTGCTGATCGAACTCAGCGCCGGCCAGCTGACCCTAGCGACGGTGCGTTTTTCCGATGCCGCAAGGCAGGGGATCGAATTCGCCGCACCGCTCGCCAGCGACGCGCGGGGCGAGTTCGTCACCCGCCAGCGCTCCTACGCGTTCGAGCGAAGGGCACGGGGCCGGCGGACTGCCGATCACCTCGACGGCGCGGTTGCCCCGCCGGACGAGGCCAAGGCGCCGGCGCGCTTCGTCGAAGTGCAAGTCAGCACCGGCGAGGGCTGAGCGTCACATGCCGCAGTCCCTCGCCTGGTCGCCTCCGGTGCGGCAGGCGCGAGAACGGCCCGGCCGAAGCGGCGACCCCACTCCGATCATTCCGGCGCGCTGCCGGATGGAAAGCGGGGCGAGCTATCCCGCGTTGTGCACTTTCATTGATGCCGCCTGCTGCCAGGTCATCGTCGGTACGCGCGACTTGCAGGCCGGCGAGGGGGTCCAGGTAGAGTTTGCAGACCGCAGCCGCGCGGGAACGGTCGATTCGGTCGATGACCGGACGGCCTGGATCGTATTCGACCAGGCGTTGCCACCAGCCGAATTCGAATACCTCACGCAAGCCGCCGCGACGCGCCGCTGGGAAAGCGATTTCTGCGCGGCGCGCGCGTTTTCGAAGTGTCAGATGTTCCCGGCACCGCCCCGCAAACGGCGCGGAAAGGCGTTGCCGGCCAACTGGGTGACGCTGCGGACCGGGATGGTCGCCAGCGACAAGCGGCACTCGGAGCGCAGCACGGTGACGATCGAGGCGCTGTGCCGCGGCAAGAAGGCCGCGCTGGGGGTGATCATCGCCGATCTCTCGACCGAAGGCTGCTGCATCCTCCATCATCAGATGTCGCTCGAGATCGGACAGCGGCTCACCATCCGGCCGCAGCCGCTCCAGACGATGCCGGCGGTGGTTCAGTGGGTCTCGCGCGATTTCGCGGGCCTAGCGTTCGAGACGCCGCTCCATCCCTCGGTGTTTGAGCACTTGCGGGTCCACCATGCCAGCCTGTTCGGCCCGGAATCGGAACCTTGGATCGACCCCCGGAGCCGGCCGCGCCCCTGCTAGGAAGGGGGCGCGGCGTCGAGCGGCAGAATCTGATCCCCGACCAGACGGTGCGTGCACCGCAGCGCCTGGGGATCGTCGTTCTCGCCCAGAGCGGCCAACGTGCGCCAGCCGATTGCCCGCAGGCGGGCAGCAGCCTCGGGATCGTGGCCGGGTGGAAGGTAAATCAGGTCGCTTGGCGGAGCGCCGCCGAGCGCGTCGATCAGCGGATCGATATAGAGCGTGAACCCGGCTGCCGGCTCGTCGCTGCCGCCGATGCGGTAGGTGCCGCCCCGCCCCAGCGTGCCGCGCACGCCCTCGGCGTAGAGTGTGAAGCCGAACCAGCTTTGATATTCGAACCCGTGGCGCTCGGTCGGATCGAGCGTCAGGCGCGCCTTGCCGCCGACCCGCGCGGCGATTTCCTTCAGGCCGGCGATGCGGCTTGAAAGGGCGCCGCCGCCTGGTTCCTTGGCGGCATCGACCGCCGCCAGCCGCTCGATCGCATCGTCGAACGGCCCCGCTGCATAAAGCAGCGGAAGGTAGGCTTCCCCGCCGGCCTCGCGCAACGCGCCGGCGTCCTTTGCATCGAGTTCGCGGCGCACGGCTTCGATCCGATCCGAGGCAAGCGGAAACACCTTTGCCGCCAGCGTGTCGACCAAGTCCGGCAACGTGAAATCGACTGAAATGCCGATCGCGCCCGCCGCCGTGAGCGCGTCGACGGCCAGCGTGACCACTTCGGCCGCCGCCGCCACGGTGTCGCTGCCGATCAATTCCGCGCCCAGTTGCAGCCGCTGGCGCGCCGGATCGAGTTGATCGCTGGCGATCGTCGCCACCTCGCCCGCGTAGCACAGCCGCAACGGCCGCGGCGCATCGGCCAGGCTGGTGGCGGCGATCCGTCCGACCTGCACCGTCATGTCGCTGCGCAGCGCCAGCGTGCGCAAGCTCGCCGGATCGACGAAGCGGAACATCCGCCGTGTCGCCGCCCCGCTCACGCGCCCCCCTGGCAGTCTTTGGGCCAGCGATTTTTCGAACTCGATCAGCGGCGGAATCACCCGGTCATAGCCGTGCGCGTCCATCGCATCGAGCGCCGCCCGCCGCGCCCGCGTGAGCGCCCGCGCCGCCGCGGGCAGGCGGTCCTCAAGCCCCACGGGGAGCAGGTCGGCGGCGGGATCGGTCACGACTTGCGCTTTCCCCTCGATTCGTCATCCCCGCGGACGCGGGGATTCAACTCCGGCAGCGGGAGCTGGGGCCCCGCTTTCGCGGGGGTGACGACGATTTGCAACATACCGAGCATTAGAACTCCAGCGCCATCACGGTCTTGACGCCCTGCAGCTTGCACGCCTGGTCGACCACCTCCTTGGGAATGGTCTGATCGACGCTGAGCAGCAGGATCGCTTCGCCGCCGGCATCCCTTCGCCCAAGGTGGAAGGTGCCGATGTTGATCCCGTTTTCGCCCAGCAATGTGCCGATCCTGCCGATGAAGCCGGGCGCGTCCTCGTTGACGATGTAGAGCATGTGGCCGGCGAGTTCGGCCTCGATACCGACACCGAAAATTTCCACCAGCCGCGGATTGTCCTGTCCAAAGAGCGTCCCGGCGACCGAGCGGTCACCCTGGCTGGTGCCGACAGTGACCCGCAGCAGCGTGTTGTACGCGCCTTCGCGCTCGTGGCGGATCGAGCGCACGTCGAGCCCGCGTTCCTTGGCCAGGAACGGCGCGTTGACCATGTTCACTGTGTCCGAATAGCGCCGCATCAGGCCGGCCAGCACGGCGCCTTCGATCGGCTTGCCGTTGAGGCCGGCGGCCGCGCCCTCGCGCTCGATCGAGATCTGCGTGAGGTTGCCGTGCGCCAGTTGCCCGACGAGGCTGCCCAGGCTTTCGGCGAGCTTCATGTAGGGGCGTAATTTGGGCGCCTCCTCGGCGCTCAGCGAAGGCATGTTGAGCGCGTTGGTGACTCCCCCGGTGACGAGGAAGTCAGCCATCTGTTCGGCGACTTGGAGCGCGACGTTGACTTGCGCCTCGGTCGTGCTGGCGCCGAGGTGCGGGGTGCAAATGAAGTTCCTGGTCCCGAACAGCGGGCTCGCCTTGGCCGGCTCCTGCGCGAATACGTCGAGCGCCGCGCCGGCGACATGACCGCTTTCTAGCAGGTCCTTGAGCGCCGCTTCATCGATCAGCCCGCCGCGCGCGCAGTTGACGATGCGTACGCCCGGCTTGGCCTTTTCGAGCCGCTCGCGGCTGAGGATGTTGCGGGTCTGATCGGTCAGCGGGGTGTGCAAGGTGATGAAGTCCGCTTTGGTCAGCAGCGTTTCGAGATCGGCCTTTTCGACCCCCATCTCGACCGCGCGCTCCTCAGTCAGGAACGGGTCGTAGGCGACGACCTTCATCTTGAGCCCGAGCGCGCGGCTGGCGACGATCGAGCCGATGTTGCCCGCGCCGATCAGGCCCAGCGTCTTGCCGGTGACCTCGACCCCCATGAACCCGTTCTTGGGCCATTCGCCCGCCTGGGTCTGCTCGTTGGCCTCGGGGATTTGCCGGGCAAGCGCGAACATCAGCGCGATGGCATGTTCGGCGGTCGTGATCGAGTTGCCGAACGGGGTGTTCATCACCACCACTCCCTTGCCGCTGGCATAGGGGACGTCGACGTTGTCGACCCCGATGCCGGCACGGCCGATGACTTTCAGGTTGGTTGCAGCGTCGAGCACCTCCCTGGTCACCTTGGTCGAGCTGCGGATCGCGAGACCATCGTATTCGCCGATACGGGTGATCAGTTGCTCGGGCGTTTCGCCGGTGATGACGTCGACTTCGCACCCACGCTCGGCAAAGATGCGCGCGGCGTTGGGGTCCATCTTGTCGGAGATGAGGACTTTGGGTTTAGTCATTTCAAAATTCCCTGGAAAATCACATGTGAGACCCCGCGAAGGCGGGGACCTCGGCGTCGCCGGCGCTTCATTCGACGAGATCCCCGCCTTCGCGGGGGGACTCGCGTTAGGTCGTTACGCTCGCGTAGGCCCAGTCGAGCCACGGGCCGAGGGCCTCGATGTCGGCTGTCTCGACCGTCGCGCCGCACCAGATGCGCAGGCCCGGCGGGGCGTCGCGATAGCCGGCGATGTCGTAGGCGGCGTCGTGACCCTCGAGCAGCTTGGCCATGGCCTTGATCATGGCCTCGTCGGCGCCGGCAACGGTCAGGCAGACGCTGGTGTTTGAGCGGCTCGCCGGATCGGCGGCGAGATGGCCGAGCCAGTCGCGCGCCTGCACCAGCTTGTCGAGTGCCGCGCCGTTGGCGTTGGCCCGCGCCTGGAGCGCCGAGAGGCCGCCCAGCGACTTGCCCCATTCGAGCGCGAAGATCGCGTCCTCGACCGCGAGCATCGAGGGGGTGTTGATCGTCTCACCCTTGAACACGCCCTCGGCCAGCTTGCCCTTGCTGGTCAGGCGGAAGACCTTGGGCAGCGGCCAGGCGGGGGCATGGCTCTCCAGCCGCTCGACCGCTCGCGGGCCGAGGATCAGGACACCGTGCGCGCCTTCGCCGCCCAGCACCTTCTGCCACGAGAACGTCAGCACATCGACCTTGTCCCAGGCAATGTCCTGCGCGAACACCGCACTGGTCGCGTCGGCGATGGCCAGGCCTTGCCGGTCGGCGGCGATCCAGTCGCCGTTCGGTACGCGAACGCCCGAGGTGGTGCCGTTCCAGGTAAAGATCACGTCGGTCGACCAATCGACCCGGGTCAGGTCGGGCAACTGACCATAGTCGGCGCGGATCACGGTCGGATCGAGCCCGAGCTCCTTGACCGCGTCGGTCACCCAGCCCTCGCCGAAGCTTTCCCAGGCCAACGTGGTCACACCGCGCGCGCCGAGCATGGTCCACATCGCCATCTCGACCGCGCCGGTGTCGGAGCCGGGCACGATGCCGATGCGGTGCGTATCGGGCACCTCCAGCACGTCACGGATCAGATCGATGCAGAGCTGCAGGCGCGCCTTGCCGATCTTCGAGCGGTGCGAGCGCCCGAGCGATCCGGTGGCCAGTTTGTCGGGGGACCAGCCCGGCGGCTTGGCGCAGGGACCGGAAGAAAAGTAGGGACGCGCCGGCTTGATCGCCGGAGGCGAGAGGTCAGTCATGTAGTCTCTCCTTGCAGAGAGCACGCGCGGCGTTGGGACCGCGTGGCCCGCCGGCCGCACTAATGTTGCGCCGCAGCATGTCAAGCGGGCAATGACGTTATGCGCCGAGGCGTTCCGGCTTCGCGCGCGGCCACGCCCTCGCCAAAACTGCGCGGTCACCGTAAGGCGCGCGCGGGATGGAACTTGCGGACCTCAGAATCGCGCTGTTCAGCGGCAACTACAACATGGTCCGCGACGGCGCGAACCAGGCGCTCAACCGCCTGGTCGAATACCTGCTCCGCAAGGGCGCCGCGGTGCGGGTCTATTCGCCGACGATCGCCGCATCCGCGTTCCCGCCCGCCGGCGACCTCGTCTCGATTCCCTCGGTGCCGATTCCGGGGCGCAGCGAGTTCCGGTTCCCGCTCTCGCTCACCCGCGCGATCCAGGCCGACCTGGCCGCGTTCCGCCCCAACGTGCTGCACGTTTCCTCGCCCGATTTCGTATCGCACCGCGCGGTCAGCTGGGCGCGCGCGCGCGGCATCCCCATCCTCGCTTCGGTCCACACCCGGTTCGAGACGTACCCGCGCTACTACGGTCTCGGCTTCATCGAACCGCTGATCGAGGCGATACTGCGCCGGTTCTACCGCCGCTGCGACGCGCTGGTGGCCCCGTCGCAGAGCATGGTCGAGGTGCTGCGCGAGCAACGGATGAACTTCGACGCCTCGATCTGGTCGCGGGGCGTCGACCGGACGGTTTTCAGCCCCGGCAGGCGCGACCAGGCGTGGCGGCGCGAGCTCGGCTTTGGCGAGAGTGACGTAGTGATCGCCTTCCTCGGTCGGCTGGTGATGGAAAAGGGGCTCGACAAGTTCGCCGAGACCATGCGGCTACTCAACCAGCGCCAAGTCCCGCACCGGGTGCTGGTGATCGGCGAAGGCCCGGCCCGCAAATGGTTCGCGGACAACCTGCCCCGCGCGTGCTTCGTCGGCTTCCGCTCGGGCGCGGCGCTGGGGCAGGCGCTGGCGAGCAGCGATGTGCTGTTCAATCCCTCGATCACCGAAACCTTCGGCAACGTCACGCTCGAGGCGATGGCCAGCGGCTTGCCGGTGGTGGCTGCGGGCGCGACCGGCAGCACCAGTCTGGTCGAGGACGGCGTCTCGGGGACGCTGGTGCCGCCAACCAGCGAGGTCGCGGACGGCTATGCCGACTCGCTTGCGCGCTACATCGCCGATCCGGCATTACGCGAGCGGCACGGCAGCGCCGGCGAACTGCGCAGCCGCGATTTCACCTGGGACGCGATCAACCAGGCGGTGGCCGATGTCTACCGCCGCCTGGTCGAGGCCAAGCGCGCCTAGCGCAGCACGCCCGCCGCGCGCATCCGCCGCGCGTACCACCACTGCAGCACGATCGCGCCGACGATCACGAACGGCATCACTTTGGTCATCGCGCTGTCCGCCATGGCCGGCGGCAGGTCGATCGTGAACTGGTAGGCAAAGCTCAGCACCGCGCCGATCAGCGAGACGATGAACGCGGTCACCGCATGGCGCGAACGGGCCAGCAGCAGGACCGAGCCCAGGACCGAGCCCCACACCCCGACCGCCCACAGCGCGCTCGCCCAAACCGGGAAGGTATCGAAGAAGGTATTCATCTCGGCGACCGACATGCCCATCTGTTCGGACATCGCCGCGAAATAGCCCGGATCGCGCATTTGCGTCATCGTGTAGTCGTAGCCGCCGAAGCCGTTCCACAGCAGCGACACGATCGCCGCCACCCAGAAAAGCACAGGCGGTTTGGCAGCGCCGCTCGGTTCCATCGCGGTATCTCCCCCCAAGGTACGACCTCCGGGGGGAGATTTACCACGTCGTCAGCGCGAGTTCAAACCGCTCACAGCCGCTCGATACGCTTGGCCATTTCGTCGATCATATCGACGATTCCGTTGAGTGCGTCTTCGTCGAGCCCGCCGCTGCGCGCCTTGTTCTTGAGCACCTGGGCGAGGTTGCCCATCGCGCGGAACAAATGCGGAGAGCGGCCGCGCTGCTGGTGCTCGCCGTGCTCGGTCAGGCGCGCGAACAACGCCGCAACTTCGTTAGCCTTGTCGGCCAGTTCCTGCCGGCCCTGCTCGGTCGCTGCGAAGGGCTTGCGCGCGCTGGCGTCGTCGGCCTCCTCGATCATGCCTTCATCCGCGAGCAGCTGGAGTGTGGGATAGACCGCGCCGGGGCTTGGCGCATAGTCGCCGCCGGTCAGCTCCTCGATCGCCTTGATCAGTTCGTAGCCGTGGCGCGGCTGGTCAGCGATCAACTTGAGCAGCGCGAGGCGCAGCTGGCCCTGGCCGAACATCCGCCCGCGCCGCCCGCGACCGCCCGGGCCGAACGGGCCGTCCGCGCCGAAGGGACCGTCGGGTCCGAAGGGACCATCGGGGCCGAAAGGTCCGTTGGGACCCATGCCGCCGTTCCAGCGGGTCCCGCAGTGTTTGCCCGCCAGCTTTACCGCCACCGCTGCGCGGAACGCCCGGCGAATGTCGTGTTCGAAGCCATGCCGCATCGTCAATTCCTTTGATCTAATGTCGATAGCTCACGATATATCTTGGAACTATCGAATTTCAAGACCTCTCGCCGAAACGCTCGCGATTTCCTATCTCCCCGAGGTCATGGCCGATCTCTTTCCCGACAGTTTGCCCACTCGCGCCGACGCAACCCGCGCCGATGCGCCGCTCGCCGACCGGCTGCGCCCGCGTGCGCTGGACGAGGTGGTCGGCCAGGAGCACCTGACCGGACCTCAGGGCGCGATCGGCCGGATGGTCGCCGCCGGGCGGCTGTCCAGCATGATCCTGTGGGGTCCGCCGGGCACCGGCAAGACCAGCGTGGCGCGCCTGCTGGCCGCCGCGGTCGGCATGCGCTTCGTGGCCATCAGCGCGGTGTTTTCGGGCGTGGCCGACCTCAAGAAGGCGTTCGCCGAGGCCGACAAGGCCGCGCAGGCCGCGCCCGGAAATCTTGGGCGGACCCTGCTGTTCGTGGACGAGATCCACCGCTTCAACCGCGCCCAGCAGGACGGTTTCCTCCCGTTCGTCGAGCGCGGCACCGTAACCCTGATCGGGGCGACCACCGAAAACCCGAGCTTCGAGCTCAACGCCGCGCTGCTTTCCAGAGCGCGGGTCCTGATCCTCCACCGGCTCGATGCCGGAGCGCTGGCGCGATTGCTCGACAAGGCCGAGGCGATGGAGGGCCCGCTTCCCCTCACCAGCGAAGCGCGCGAGGCGCTGGTCGCCAGCGCCGACGGCGACGGGCGCTTCCTGCTCAATCAGGCCGAGACGCTCTACGCCGCCAATATCCCCGCTCCGCTCGATCCGGGCGAGCTGGGCAAGTTCCTCCAGCGCCGTGTGGCGGTGTACGACAAGGACCGCGAGGGGCACTACAATCTCATCTCCGCGTGGCACAAAGCCTTGCGCGGGTCGGACCCCGACGCGGCGCTGTATTATATGGCGCGGATGCTGGTGGCGGGTGAGGAACCGCTGTTCGTGCTGCGCCGGCTGGTGCGCGCCGCGGTCGAGGACATCGGCCTCGCCGACCCCCAGGCGCTGGTCCAGTGCCTCGCCGCCAAGGACGCCTACGACTTCCTCGGCAGCCCCGAAGGCGAGCTGGCGATCGTCCAGGCGTGCCTTTACTGCGCCACCGCGCCCAAATCGAACGCCACTTACAAGGCGCAGAAGGCGGCGTGGAAAAGCGCGCGCGAATCGGGCAGCCTGTCGCCGCCGGTCCACATCCTCAACGCGCCGACCAAGCTGATGAAGGACGTCGGCTACGGCAAGGGATACGCCTACGATCACGACGCCGACGAGGGGTTTTCGGGCGCCGATTACTGGCCGGAAGAAATCGGCCGCCAGACATATTACGAACCGGTGGAACGTGGCTTCGAGCGCGAGGTGAGGAAGCGGCTGGAGTATTGGCAAAAGTTGCGCGGGGAGCGCGAAAATGGGTGAGGCCCCCCGCCTGCGCGGGGGCGCACGCACCTGAAGCGCTTCGGGCATTTCGCCGCGATCGACTGGTCGGGGGCGGCGGGCGAGCGCCACGCCGGGATCGCGCTGGCGATCTGCGCGGTGGGCGACACAGCGCCCCAAATCGTGCAACCCGGCCACCGCTGGTCGCGCGCCGAGGTTGCCGAGTGGCTCCTCGACAAGATGCCCGAGGATTCCTTGGTCGGGCTCGATATCTCGGGCTCGCTCGCCTTTGCCGACGCCGGCGCTTACTTTCCCGGATGGCGCGACAGCCCGCCCGACGCCCGCGCGCTGTGGGCCATGGTCGAGCGGCTATGTGTCGAAGACCAGCACCTCGGCGCGGGCAGCTTCGTCGATCATCCCGAGATCGCGCGCCATTACCGCCGCCACGGCGCGCGCGAAGGCGATCTGTTCGGCGGCGGCATCGGCCGGTTGCGGGTGACCGAGCGGTTCGGCCAGACCGCGCTCGGTTGCCGCCCGACGAGCAATTTCAACCTCGTCGGCGCAAGCCAGGTCGGCAAGGCCAGCCTTACCGGCATGCGCGTGCTCAACCGCCTAAGCGGGCGCCTGACGCTGTGGCCATTCGACCCGGTGCCCGAACGCGGCGCGGTCGTGGTCGAGATCTACACCACTATCGCCGCGCTCGCGGCGGGGCGGCGGGCGGGCCGCAGCAAGCTGCGCACTTACGCCGAACTCAACGAAGCGCTTGCCGCTTTGGGGAGCAAGCCGGTGCGCGGGAACGGTGAGATCGACGATCACCGCTCCGACGCGCTCCTCGCCGCCGCCTGGCTGCGCTCGGTCGCGCACCGCCCGGAATACTGGCAGCCGCAAGCAATGATGCCCGAAATCGCGCATACCGAAGGCTGGACTTTCGGCGCCCTCTAAGGGAAAGCGCAACTCGCCCTCAAGCAGCGAAGCGATAGGGCAAGAACCTGCCCTCAAAGCAGCGAAGCGGTAGGGCGATCAAGGTTACGCCGGCTTAGCTCAGTTGGTAGAGCACCTGATTTGTAATCAGGGGGTCGCGGGTTCGATTCCTGCAGCCGGCACCAAATTTTTGAGTAGATTATGTGGAGGTGGCTCAGGCTCGAGATGCTTAGCAACCACGTAGCAACCACATTGCGCAAGACTGAAGTTCTTTCACGCGGCTGCGCACATGACGATGTCGCGCTAACCGCAGTCCAGTGGCCTTGGACGACTTAGGGACGGGGGCCACCTGGTTGGTAAACACGTTCGGTGTGACCCACTAGCTGGTCCGGATAGAAGTAGACTTCACGCAAATCTCCGCGGCCGTAACGCTCGGCTTGATCCGTGAAATGCGGTGAGCGCGGATCGCCGCTTTCTCCACCAGCAGATATGGCGCGTGCGCGCACTTTCGATCCGAACTCCACCACGGCTACGAAGCTATTTCCCGTCGTACCGTAATACCGTCGGGTATTGGGGGACCTTTGCGCACCAGAGGATGCCAGTGATCCCCACCATAGCGATGTGAAACCTACCGGAAAACTTGGTGCCGCATCAGAGAATGACTGCGTAATATCCCCGGTGAGCCTCTGGAATCGATTGATTTCCCCCCAAGGCGTCCGCCAAGTCCCGAAATCTTTCTCAAGACGATTCGTCGCGGTCGCAAGCGCTTCAAGCTTCTGCGAAGGGGGAGCCTGGGCCAAAGCTTCGTATGGCGCCGGTCCAGGCCTCCAGATCCCTCCGACACGCTCCAGCAAGGCCTCGCCCCAAAGGACCGCGAGGGAAGTCGGCACCGAATCCACGCTCCAGCGATAATCCCATCCACGCAGCATCGCGATCTGATCTGCCATCTGCCGCTTGAGCGGATTCGAAACAGGAGCTTGGTCATAGGCATTGAGCAAACCCGGAATAAGTTCGGCGAACGCCGGCTGATACGAGTCATATGCGGCGGCCCTCAACCGCTCGAGCGTAAAGTCGGTTCGATCTTGCAGCACCAGTGCTGCATGAATGCCGCGCTGGTTCTCCCCAAATCGGTCCATGTAACGCGGAAATTGCTCTGCCCGCGGGCTCTCCGGCCCCGCTCCGGAATATGGCCAGTTGTTGGTGTTCATGATCCAGCCATTGCGGGGGTTCAGCATTCGCGGAGCTTCATCGAGGGCGTGCAATTTTCCCCAGTCGGTGGCGGGATCGCTCCCGTCGACCGGCTTGCCAAAGTCGAACTTGTCATTGCGGCGCGGAATGAACTGCGGGTGCAGGTAGGCGATGTTGCCTTCTGCATCGGCAAAGATCGTGTTGTTGGAGGAATTCCCCTTCAGCTCCGCGACTTTCAGGAACTCGCTGTAGTTGCGAGCCTTGGTTCGTAGGAACGATTGGCTGAGCGCTTCGACCGGCTTGTGCATCAGCGCAATGCTTACCCACTTGCCGTCGAGCTCCCGGACCACCGGACCATGATGGGTCCGGTAGACGGTGAATTCTCGCGCGGCCATGCCGCCGTCTGGCTTTCGGTAGGGCACCGTCACCGTCGAGGTTCCGACCGGACGAAGCTCCTTTCCATAGCGGTAAAAGCGGCGCCCCTCCACCTGTTCGATTGTTTCGACGAACTCGTCGACCACATCTACGCCGCTGGTCGTATGCATCCAGCCGGCGCTCTCGTTGAAGCCTTGATAGATGAAAAACTGGCCCCAGGTGGCCGCGCCATAGGCGTTCAACCCCTCGCCGCTGGTCATTTGCAGCTCCGAACGGAAGAAAAAGCTCGTGTGGGGGTTGATCAGCAACAGGGCCTTTCCGTCTTCAGTGTTTGTCGGCGCGATCGCGAAACCATTGGAGCCCTTCGGCTCTGCCTCCGGCCTGATCTCAGCAACCTGGCGCCTCGTGTAGAAAGTCTCGAGATTCGCGAGAGAAATGCGTTCGATATCGCCGCCGATGCTGCCTTCGCTGAAACTGAGAGCCATCCATGGTTCAAAGTGAGCTATGACCCGCGGTTTCACCTCGGGATGAGTGGCCAAATAATGATTCAGGCCGTCGGCCCACGCGATCATCAAACGCTGGAGCCAAAACGGGCTTGATGCATAGCGTCGTTGAAGGTCTTCCGGTTGGATGAACAGCCTCATCCGGAGATCCTGCCAAATCGCCTTCTCGCCTTCCGCCTCCGCCAGCCGGCCCATGGCGTTAATCAGATTGGTTTCCACGCGGTTGAAGTCGTCTTCCGCTTGCGCATAGATCATCCCGAATACCGCATCGGCGTCGGTCTCGCCGCGAACGTGAGCGATCCCCCAATCATCGCGTGCGATGGTCACTCGCTGCGCCTGCCGCTGCCCCCGAGCTGGATCAGATCCCGCCGCTGGCCGATTGGTGACGCATGCGGTGAGAAGGAGGATTAGGGTAAGAAGGAGGGCTCGACGCGTCGCGTAAACGCTTGGCTTTTGCATCATGAAGATCGGTCCTGCGTTTGGATGGGGTTGGCATTCAGGAATCAACGCCGAATTCTAAACCAACTGGCGCGGCGTCTCGAACTGCCAGTCTCGCTCGCGCAGGACTTTGTCGTTCTCGACGAGCGAAACTTTCATATCCACGATAAACTTGTCCGCTGTACTGCGAAGCACGCCAGTGGCGCGAGTCTCGACGCGCCGGGAAGGATCGAGGGGACGAAATTTCTGGACCGCATTGAGGCGTAAGGATGCCTCAGCCGGATCGCTCTCGTTCACTTGACAGACGATTTCCACGTCGCCCGACGTCAAGGATGCGGTGCTGGCGCCCGAGGCGTAGTCACGGCTGACCTTATAGCTGGTAACGCTGTCTTGAACCGCCGCCGCAGGGGCTTGGTCCCCCAGCATAGGCAGAGCGCCCTCACGGTATCGTCGCGATTTCAGAACCGGCAAGTCGATGTGGGATGGCCGGTCGCCTCCGGTATACAAAGTCGTCGTCATCGCGTGGGGCGACGGCCAGACCACCGGGAAATCGGCATTGCTGACGACGATCCGCAACTTGTGACCGGGTGAGAAGCGGTAGCCAGTGCACATAAGCTCCACCGTGATTTCGTAGACCTCTCCCGGCTCCAGCGGCTCCGGGTGCGTGTGGAACCGTCGATGCGTCGCGTTCAAATATCCGCGCGTGACGAGATAGGATGTGCCGTCGGGCGCGACATCGCACAGCTGCACGATCCAGTTGGCGACCGGGGCAGTAGCCGATACGAACAGCCGCGCCTTGGCGAACCCTAGGAGTTCGATCGGCTGACGCAGGGCCGCCGTGTCGAAAGTTAATCCGAAGGCATCCTCGTCGCGCTGATCGATGCCGAAAAACCCTTCCGAATTGGTGGGGCCGAACGACTGGCTGCCGCCACGCCCCGGCGCATAACGAAGGTTCAGCGCCGAACCGTCCGGCGCCATCTCGGCGAGATCGCCGCCCTGCCCTGGCGCCGGGTCCATGGCGAGTGCCTTCCTGAGCGGTTTTGCGTCGCTCGGGCGGAAGAACAGCCGCGTGGCCGGGGCAAAAACCGTGTCCGGCCATTGGTCGAAGTGGCGCCAGTCGCCCGGTATGGGTCCCGCCTGACGAAATGACTGACGCCGCCACCGCGGCATATAGAATGATACTCGCGGTTCGCGGAGCATGCCGGTGTCTTGACCTTTGAGCCAATGATCGAACCAGCGAATTCGCATCGCTTCCCAATCGACCACCGGCCCGGGCCACCGCATGCTGTGGTGCCACGGCCCCAGCACGCCCTTGGTGACCGCCGGTGAATGCTTCATCACCCGCGGGACGATGTTTTGATAGATGTCGAGATATCCACCCGCCATGAAAGTCGGCGTGGTCAGTCGGCCGTAATCGGGGGCCAGCGATCCCTGCCTCCAATACGGGCCGTCAAGCTGGTTGCGCAAAAATGTCAGGAGCCAGGGCGGGGAGTCCCAACGTTCCAACGACGCTTTGCTTGCCACGGCATAGTCCGGCCCCCCGGGGGTAGCATTGCTGGTGAGCATCCCCAGTGCCCAGCTGTTGTCCAGCATCAGCATGGTCCCCCCCGGATTATGGATGTCATCGGTGTAACGGTCGTCGGAGGCGGCGATGACGAAAATCGCCTTCAGCGCCGGGGGTTTGATGGCGGATGCTACCCATAGCGCGTTGATCGCGGAGTAAGACCCCCCGTGCATGCCGACGTTGCCGTTCGCCCACGGCTGTTTGGAAAGCCAGTCGATGACGTGCGCGGTATCGACGTGCTCCTGCGGCGCATATTCGTCCGCCGGGACGCCTTCGGAGCCTCCGGTTCCCCTGACGTCGAGGAACAGCGAGGCATAGCCATTGCGCGCCATGCTGCTCATCCGAATCGTCGCGCCGGGCCGTGGTTCCTCCCGGTAGGGGGTGACGGTCAGGACCGCTGGAATTTTCGCCCCCTGCGGCACATCCTGCGGAAGATAAAGCAGCGCCGCCAGATGCACCCCATCGGGCATGCGCAGGCGCAAGCTTTCGAAGTGGACCCCGGGGGGTACGTCGGGCGGCGGCGGCCAGGGACCGGGAGAGACCCGAACCTCGCCGGCGTCGCGCGCCCAGGTCTCTCGGCGATCGAGCGGCAGCGGCGCGGCCTGAGCGGCCAGTGCAGCGCCAAGCCCGCCCAGTTCGAGGAGGCCGCCTCCCGAAACGACCGCCAAGATTTGCAGGAAGTGGCGTTTCGATGGCGAGTCCATGTTCTCTCTCCTGTCCGCCGGCGCGACGGCCGCCTTCTACCGCCGTCATCCGGTGAATTTGGGATGACTATCCCACAAATAGTGGTAGATACAAGCGATCGCCGCCGGACCCCGACTTACGCCGTTTCGATGCAGTTGCGTAAGTCGCTGGCGGGCTTCGGATCGGGGTGCGGGAGAATGGTCGTGCATCTGACGAGACGGGAGGCCGCTGCCGGCGTCGCCGCGTTGACGCTGGCGGCCGCGCATCCCGCGCGCGCCAGCGGACGTGGCCACGACGTCATCGTCGTCGGCGCTGGCGTATTCGGGGCGTGGGCGGCGACGCGGTTGCGCGCGGCCGGTCGACGGGTGCTGCTCGTCGATGCGTGGGGGCCGGCGCATTCGCGCGCCTCCTCGGGAGGTGAATCGCGCATGACTCGCGGCGGCTACGGGGCCGATGAAATCTACACGCGGATGGCGTGGGATTCGCTCGAGGAATGGAAGCGGCTATCGGCGCGGACCGACCTCCCGATCGTTCATGAGGTCGGGGTTCTCACCTTCTTCCCGCGCGATGATGCCTATGCGACCGACGCAATTGCGGTCCACAAGCGCCTGGGTCTGCCCATAGCGCGCCACCCCGCTGCCGAACTGGCGCGGCGCTGGCCGCAGATCGATTGGTCGGGCGTCAGTTTCGGGCTGCACGAACCGGGGTTCGGCGCACTGATGGCGAGACGCGCGGTTCAGACGATCGTCGCGGAGTTCGTCGAGGCCGGTGGCGAATACCGGCAGGTGGCGATCGCGCCACCTGGCGAGCGAGCGCGGCTGGACACGCTTCTGACGACAGGCGGCGAAACACTTTCTGCTGATCGTTTTGTCTTCGCGTGCGGGCCGTGGCTGCCGAAGCTGTTTCCCGCCATGCTCGGCGACCGCATCTTCCCAACCCGGCAGGAGGTATTCTTCTTCACCCCGCCGGCGGGCGACGACCGCTTTTCGGCGCCGAAGCTGCCCGGGTGGGCCGACATCGACGGCGACGTTTATTATGGCTTCCCCGATCTCGAAGGACGCGGCTTCAAGATCGCGAACGATGCGCACGGCGCGCCGGTCGATCCCGACACCTTCGATCGGCGCCCAAGCGAGGCTGGGTTGGCCGCCGTCCGCGCCTATGTTGCGCGCCGCTTTCCCGCGCTGGCGGGTGCGCCGCTTAGCGAAGCCCGCGTGTGCCAGTACGAGAACAGCGCCAACGGCGACTTCCTGATCGATCGGCATCCGGATTGGGCAAACGTCGTCCTCGTCGGCGGCGGCTCGGGCCACGGCTTCAAGCACGGCCCGGCAGTCGGCCGGCTGGCGGCCGATCTCGTACTGGGCGCCACCAACGTCGAGCCCCGCTTTTCGCTCGCGACCAAACTAACCCGGCAGAATAGAACCGTACTTTGAGCTGCCGTCATCGAAGGAATATCGAACCATGCGCAAGATGATCCTGCTCAGTCTTCTGGCTTCAATCTCCGGCTTAGCCGGTTTCACGGCGCTCGTATTCGCCCAGGACACACCGCCCAAGCCGCCAATGACCTTCTTCGTGACAAGTGTCGGGTCCGGCAAAGGCGGTAACCTGGGTGGATTGAAAGGAGCCGACGCTATCTGCCAAGCGCGAGCCGAGGCTGCGGGCGCGGGTAACAGGATCTGGCGCGCCTATTTGAGCACCCAAGGGCCGGGCGCGGTCAACGCGCGGGACCGGATTGGGACGGGCCCGTGGTACAACATCAACGGCCTTCGGATCGCGGCAGACCTCGCCGACCTTCATGGCGACACGCTGGAGCTTGCTCGAAAGGGCAATCTGGTCAGTCGGAGGAGCGCAGTGTCCGAAAAAGGCGAGCGCATCAGTGGCGGCGAGAATGGCCCGAACCGGCATGACATCCTGACCGGTTCGCGCCTGGATGGCACCGCCTACACGAGCGAGGACGACCATACATGCAGGAACTGGACGAGCGAAACCGACGGCGCCGCTCGCGTCGGACACCATGATCGGGCCAGCGGGTTGAGCATATCGTGGAATTCGGCGCACCTGTCCGAGGGGTGTAGCCCGACAGATTTGCCGACGACCGGTGGCGACGGCCTGTTCTATTGCTTCGCCCCCTAGTCTGGGCCTGCCGATGATGGAGGATTGGTCACGGGCCATGATCTACTGGGACATCATAGAAGCCGGGATATCCGCCAACCAGTGCGTCGGGGCGGGAAGTCGCTGATGCGAGTCCAGCGTTCCGCGCCGGCGAGCGTCTGGTCGCTAGGCGCGCAACTGCTCGAGGGGCCGGTCTGGGTCGCTCGCGACGCGGCGCTGTGGTTCGTCGATATCAAGGGGCGCAAGGTCCATCGCTTTGATCCGGCGAACGACGCCAAGGCTAGTTGGGAGGCGCCGGAGCAGATCGGATTCTGCCTTCCCGTTGCTGGCGGCGGCTTTGTCGCCGGACTGCAAACTGGGCTCGCGCGTTTCGACCCTGCCGACGGCAACTTCGTGCCGCTGATCGATCCCGAGCCTGACCAGCCCGGCAACCGGCTCAACGACGGCGCGGTCGATTACGCCGGGCGGCTGTGGTTCGGAACCATGGACGACGCCGAGCGCGACGCGACCGGCCGCATCTATAGCCTTGACGTAAACGGGCGCTGCATTGCCGCGACGGCGCCTGTCCCGATCACCAATGGTCCAGCGGTCAGCCCCGACGGCCGGACGTTCTATCACGTCGATACGGTAGCCCGCACGATCCATGCATCTACGCTGGGCGGTGACGGATCGCTGGTGGACGCGCGAGTGTTCGCCCGCATCGCGCCCGAAGACGGTTATCCCGACGGCCCGACAGTAGATGCCGAGGGATGCCTGTGGGTCGGACTTTACCACGGCTGGGCGGCGCGACGCTATGCACCCTCGGGCGAGCTGCTCGAGCAGGTTCGCTTCCCGGTGAGCGCGATCACCAAGATCTCGTTCGGCGGGCCGGGTCTGACCACCGCCTACGCGACCAGCGCCGCCAAGCATCTCGACGCCGCCGGCCGGGCGCGCGAGCCGCAAGCAGGCGACTTGTTCGCGTTCGAGGTGGCAGTGCCGGGTGCCGTCGCGATAGAAGTGGCGATCGGAATATGAGCGGCGAGCGTCTCGGCATCGCAGCATCCGGCTGGCGCGTCGAGCTGTTGCCGGACACCGGCGGGGCTCTGCTGGCGCTATCCCATTTTGGCCGCGACGTCCTGCGGCCGACCAGCGGGGATCCGAAGTCGCCGACCGATACCGCCTGTTTTCCGATGGTGCCCTATGCCAATCGCATCGACAACGGCCGCTTTCGCCACGCGGGCGTTGATCATGTTTTGCCGCGCAATTTCGGCGACCACCCGCACAGCATCCACGGCATCGGCTGGCTGCGTCCGTGGCGAGTGGTGACGCACGACGCATCGAGCGTAAGGCTCGAGCACCGGCACGACGGCGGCGACGCCTGGCCCTGGCCATATCGGGCGGAGCAGACCGTCAGCGCTAGTGCCGAGGGCTGCCGGATCGCTCTTTCGATCACGAACGACAGCGACGAAACGGTGCCCGCCGGCCTGGGTCTCCACCCGTATTTCCCGGCCCATGCGGTCACGCGGCTGACGGCGCGCGCGGATCGTCTATGGCTGACCGACGCGACGATGCTGCCCACGCGAACCGCGCCCGCCGATCACTTCGGCAATTGGGCAAAAGGCGCGACGGTGGCGGGAGGTACGTTGATCGACAACGCCTATGAAGGCTGGGACGGGGCGGCGCAGATAGACGACGGAGGGGTGGTGCACGTCGTCGCAAGCGGCGCGCGCGCATTTCAGCTCTATCGTCCCCCGAATGCCGGCTACTTCTGCTTCGAGCCGGTCAGTCACTTGCCCGACGCGATCAACCGCAACGCGCTTCCGGTCGATCTGCTGACGCCAGGTGCGACGTTGCATCTCGAGATGGGACTTTCACTCGAAATTCGGTAATTGTGTCGAAGAGCTACCTACAACGCGCCCCGATAGTGGGATATCTGGCCCAAAAAAATGATGTGAACGGCTTAATTTTTGCTACACGGAGTAGGGAGAAAATGTATGGGCGGCTTAGAAGTCCATTCGATGGATCGTCGTAAATTCGTCGTGGCCGGTTGCGCCGGATTTGCGGCTGCTATCTCGGGTCCGTCGGCCTTCGCCCGGCCCACTCTCAACGTTCCGCTCGTGGACAGCGTCACCGTTCACATCGTCGTCGATAACGCGACTTTCGGCCCATTCCTGCCCGATCAGCAATTGCCCGGCCTGAGCGTGGCGCGTGGTGGCGCTGGCAGCGGAGAACGTATGCCGCGACAGGCGCTGATGGCCGAGTTCGGTTTGTCGGTACTCGCGGAGTCGCGATTGAGCGGCGAGACGCGACGAATACTCGTAGATTTCGGTTATACGCCCGAAGTCCTCGCCAACAACCTGGCTTTGATGGGCATCGATGCAGATCGGCTGGACGCCGCCGTGCTCAGCCACGGGCATCTCGACCATTACGGCGGCTTTCCCGGCTTGTTCAGGAATTCACCTACCCGGGCGCGAAGCCTGCCGCTTGTCGTCGGGGGTGAGGAAACTTTTTGCGAGCGGGTAGCGATGATCGGATCGCCGCCGCCGATCATGGGGACGCTCGATCGGTCATTGCTCGCGCAAGCCGGGCTTAAATCCAGGCTCGCGCCCCGCCCCGCCTTGGTCGGGGGACACGCCTTCACCACCGGCGTGATCCCGTTGAGCGGGTTCGAACGCGCCGCTATCCCGACGCAGATGCGACCCGGCGTAGGCTGTTCGGTTAGAGAACTGTCGCCGTCTAAGCGCAACGAAGTCCAAATCGCCGATGATGGCGAGCATGAGCTTGCGACTTGCTACGCAGTGAAGGGTCTGGGATTGATCGTCATCGCCTCTTGCAGCCATCGGGGCGTGCTGAACTCCGTGCGCCGGGCGCAGGCGATTACCGGCATAAGCAAGGTTCACGCCGTCATCGGAGGCTTTCACCTGGTCCGACCTCGAACCGAGGACGAAGCCAGGCGTACGGTGGCCGAATTCGCGACGATGAATCCGACTTATATCGTACCGATGCACTGTACTGGAGAAGTCTTTATCGCCGAAGCGTTGCGGCTGATGCCGGAGAAGATAATCAGGCCTTACGTCGGAACTAAACTGACGTTTGGATAGAGCGGGCGCAAAGGGGCACTCTCGGCTGGTGTGAGGCTTGACTCCGGCTGTCCGCCAAAACCATCGTCGCGCTTCCCAGCAGACTGAACTGAGGGGTCGAAACGTTGAGGTGGAAGTCGCGCGCGCGGTGTTTCTCCGGGCTATTTGTTCAAGAGGGGCGGACATGAACCGCCCGCCCGCCGGGTGCAGCGTCTCGAGCAGCGAACCCGATCTCTCACAAAGTATTCCTTCTAGCCGATGCTCGCGCGCGGGCCCGTAACTTGCGCTGGGCCGCCGGCCAGATAATCTGCAAGACGGGAAACATTGCGGCTGCTGGCGGTCGCTTGCTCTAAGCCACTCGCAGCGGCATATGCGCCCACCTCAAGGCGAGCACTGCGCCAGCCGCGATCAAAGCAGGCGCCACGGAAGCGAGCAGGAGGGTTTGCGGCGCCCAATCGAGCCCAATCAGGATGCCGCCCAATACAGGTCCGAGGATCGAACCGATTCTGCCTACGCCCAAGGCGAAGCCGACCCCGCCAGCTCGCATCCGGGTTGGGTACAAGGTCGCGGTGACGGCGTTGAGGCCGATCTGGCCTCCTGAAATGCCAAACCCTGCGAAGGCGGCTCCGGCGAGAAGGACAACCAAGTTCGAGTCTGCCATCGCAATGACGACGATGAATACGGCTGCCGCACCGAAGCCGCTTGCGAGCACGACGTAAGGGCTGCGTCTATCCATCAACCTTCCCAAGGCGAGGCCGCCCGCCACTCCTCCAAGATTGAGCAGGGCGGTCGACATGATCGCCACGCCGAGCGACAGACCCGAACCCCGCAGGAGAGCCGGCAGCCAGTTCACGAGGAAGTACATAACCAGCAGGTTCATGAAGAAAGCCAGCCAGATCAGGCTCGTCATGGCTGCCCGCCCTTCGGCAAACAGTTCCAGCAAGGGCACCCGGGGGGTTTCGGCCGAAAGGTTCGATTCGGCACGCACCGATGCAATGAACGCTTCGGGCGAAGCTCCGGGAGAAATTTTTGAGAGAATCGCGCCGATCTTGCCCGCCTTGCCGCGCTGCATCGCCAAAAACCGGGCTGACTCGGGCAGCAAGAGGGCGAGGAACGGTAACAGGAGAAGCGGCAGGATGCCTCCCAGGAAGAACACCCATTCCCAACCGTAGGTTTCAACCAGGGGAGCCGCGATCAACCCGCCGATGGTCGATCCGAGCGGAAAGCCGCAGAACATAACTGTGACCAAGGTCGCCTTCAGACGGGCGGGGGCGTACTCGTTGGTGAGCGCTATGATGTTCGGCATCGCTCCCCCCAGACCGATGCCGGTGAGGAAGCGAAGGACCAGAAGCTCGTTCATGGTTTCCGCTTGCGCCGTGAGCAGCGAAAAGATGCCAAACACGAGTACCGAGCCCAAGATAACGATTTTTCGGCCAAAACGGTCACCAACGGCGCTCAGCAGGAACGCGCCCACGGCCAGTCCGAAAAGGCCGCCGCCGAAGATAATGCCGAAGGCGGCAATATCGACTTTCCATTGCGCGGCGATCGCCGGAGCGAGATAGGCGATCGATTGCGTGTCGAAACCGTCCAGCATCGCGACTGTGGCGCACAAAATCACAACACGCTTTTGAAAGGTGCCGAACGGGGCTTGGTCGATAACCGACTCCGATGGGTCCGCTGAGGTCGTGGGCATCCGCTGTCCTTTTTTCCCGTTCCCGGCTCGTTTAGGGTGTTTCGCTCAGTTGGCGGCCGGGCCGCCGATACGGATACACGTCGGGGTCAGGCTCTCGATCGAAACGACGATTTCATCACCTTCCACGACCGCTCCGACCCCCGCAGGCGTCCCAGTATAGATCAGGTCGCCGGGTTCGACCCGGTAAAGCCTTGAAAGAAAAGAAATGACGTCTTGAACTGGCCAGATCAAGTCGGACAGATCGGCACTTTGTTTGGTCTCGCCGTTGACGGTGAGCGTGATTGCGCCGGAGTCCGGATGGCCCGCGTCTGCGACGGCATGGATGATGCCGAGCGGGGAGGATTGCTCCACATTCTTTCCCGTGTCCCAAGGCCGGCCTTGTTCGCGCGCCGCCAGCTGAAGATCGCGGCGGGTCATATCGAGGCCCGTGGCGTAACCAAAGACGTGATTAAGCGCCTGATCCGGTTCGATGTTGCGACCGCCCTTGCCGATGGCGACCACCAGTTCGCCTTCGTAATGGAAGTCGCTCGTGCCCGCCGGATAAGCGATCGTCGTTCCTGATGGCACGACCGTCTCTGCCCATTTGGTGAAGAAGAACGGCGGCTCGCGATTGGGGTCGCGGCCCATCTCGCGGGCGTGGGCCGCATAGTTGCGGCCGACGCAAAAAACGCGCCGAACCGGAAACATTGTCTCTCTGGTCGTTGGTGCCAGCAACGGGGCAAGAGGTTCGAAAAGATTGGTCAGGCGCATTCCTCCCGATAAAGACCAAGTTTCTCCTGAGCCGCCTTGTCGGAGAAGCCGAACAGGATGAGGTCGCTGTCGGCATGCACAACCAAAGGCGTCCACGCCGGCAGGACGAAAATATCGCGCTCCGACAGCGACAACGTCTGCGCGCCGACGGACGCCGTCCCCCGACCTTCGACGACGATAAAGACCGTGCCGTCGGTGGATTGGCGGGCGCGCGTTTCGAAGCCATTCGGCAGGAGCCGTACGTGGGCCGAAATCGTGGGCATGACAGGGCCGCCATCGGCGGGGTTGATGAACTCGAGGGCATGACCCAGATGGGGATCGATCTCGGCCGTTCTCGCCATTTCGCGAAGTGCTGAGGACCACTCGCGATAAGGATAGTGAAACAAAGGCTGAGGAGGCGACACCTGGTCCGCCGCGCCCCCCCTGAGCGGCCGCATGTTTTTTCCGTAGCGAACCCGAGAATCACCCGGGGCCGCCGTTTCCGGATGCTGTAATTGAGAAAATTTTTCGGCGAACCCCGCGTCGAAATGCCGGACTGTCGGAATATCGAGGCCGTCTAGCCAAATGCTCGGGGCACTGGTGTCGTTACCGTGATCGTGCCAGCGCCCGCCCGGGGTCAGGACGAGGTCGAACGGCTGCATCACCGCCTTTTCCCCGTCCACCGACGTATACGCTCCGGTCCCCTCCAGAACGAAGCGCAGAGCGCATTGGGTGTGGCGATGGCACGGAGCGTTCTCGCCCGGCAGGAGCATCTGGACCCCGGCGTAGAGGCTCGGGGTAATCCCCGATAGGCCCTTCAAGCCCGGGTTCTCGAGAATGAGCACGCGGCGCTCTGCTTCGGCGGCGCTGATCAATTCGCCTGCCCGCACCAGGAATGCCCGGACCTCATCGAATGGCCAACGGTGCACCTTGGCCGGCGATGAAGGCTCCGAAGGGACGAGGTGGCTGAGCACTTCCCACAGCGGCGTCAGATGCGCCGGCTCCATCTCCTTATAGAGCTTTTGTAGCTCCGAAAGACATGCTCCTGCGACTGGTGTGGCGCGAAATTCGATCATTGGACCAACGCATCCGCCGAGACCACGGACTGACGCTGAATCCCCAAACCTTCGATACCAACTTCCATCACGTCTCCTGGGCGCAGGAATCGCTGTGGCTTCTTTCCCATCCCTACACCCGCCGGAGTTCCCGTGGTGATGACGTCGCCGGGCTGCAGCAACATGAACTGCGAGATATAGGACACTAGAAAATGGACACCGAACACCATGTTTTTGGTGGAACTCTGTTGCTCCAGCTTTCCATTGACCTTCAGCCACATCGGAAGATTTTGAACCTCTCCAATTTCATCGGGCGTAACGAGCCATGGTCCCAAGGGGCCGAAGGTCGGGCACCCTTTCCCCTTGGTCCATTGCCCACCCCGCTCAAGCTGGAATGCGCGCTCTGAGATGTCATTGCAGATACAATACCCGGCTATGACTTCGGCTGCGTCGGCTTCCGTTATGCGATAGGCGGCTGTGCCAATTACCACGGCCAGCTCGACCTCCCAGTCTGTCTTGGTAGAACCCTGAGGAATGACGACATCGTCGTCCGGCCCGATAAGGCACGTCGACGCCTTATTGAACAGGACGGGTTCCTCGGGCACCACGGCTCCGGTCTCCGCAGCATGGTCGGAATAATTGAGGCCCACAGCAATGAAATTGCCGACCCGGTCAAGGCACGGACCGAAACGCTTATTCCCTGTCACTTCGGGAAAGTCTGAAGGGCATAATCCACGCAAGTTGTGCAAAAAAGCCTGCGACAGATAATCGAATGGGGAAGGCGAAACCAACGAAGAAATGTCGCGCCCGACGCCCATTGCGTCGACGATGCACAGCCGCTCCTGACCGACATCGCCAATTCGACATAGCTTCATCGTCGGGTGTCCTCAAAAGGGGTCGGCGAGAACTTCATCCACTGCCGAGAGGGTGCTGTCGACATCGGTTTCCGAATGGGCCGTTGAAACGAACCACGTTCCCCGACTGGTCGGGCGGATGCACTTTTTCAGGAGTGCATCGATAAAGGCCTTTTGCCGCGCCGCGTCAGCGCGAAAATGGGATGCGTAATCGTAAATCTCGGTATCGCGCGTAAAGGCGGTATGAAACACGGAGCCGTAACCCGAGACCAACATATCGATCGATCGGCGCTCGGCGATTTCACGCATCCCGTCGATCAACTTTGTGCCCGTGGCCTCAAGTCGTGAGTAGACTGCGGCATTTCCCTCGCTGAGCGTTTCAACGGTCGCAACCGCCGCCATCAAGCTGACGACGTTGGCGTTGTAGGTGCCCGACTGGTTCACGCTGCCATCGCCGAACAGGCCCATGATATCCCGGCGACCGGCAAGTGCCGCGACGGGGAAGCCCCCCCCTAGCGCCTTGGCGAAAACCGAGAGATCGGGTCGGATCCCGAACCGTGCCTGCGCGCCCCCCAAGCCTAACCGAAAGCCCGTGATGACTTCATCGAAGATCAACACGACATTGTGCTTGTCGCAAACAGCACGAAGATGCTCGAGATAGCCTGGTCGCGGCGGAATGACCCCCGTATTACACATGACGGGCTCGGTGATGATCGCAGCGATGACGCCGTGATTTTCTTCTAAGTAACGCGCCACCGCAGCTTCGTCGTTCCAGGGCAGCACGTGAGTGTCGGCCGTGGCGTTGATGGATTGCCCCTGTGTTTGGAGTCGAATGGGCAGGGGAAATGCTTTATGCACGTCCCCTGCTGGCCCTGATTGGTTGACAAGAACATTGTCGAACCAGCCATGGTACTGACCTTCAAACTTGATAAAACCCGGTTTGCCGGTGAATGCGCGCGCGACGCGAAGCGCGGCCTGGACCATTTCTGAACCCGTCATCCCAAACCGCACGAGTTCGGCCGAGGGCACGCAAGTTTGAAGCAATCGAGCCAACCTGAGTTCGGAGTTGTGCTGGCCGGCAAATAATTGTCCCAGCCCGAGCGACGCTTCGACGGCTTTGGTCACTGGCGCGGGCGCATGCCCCAGGATTGCTGGCCCCATCCCGAGAGCATAGTCGATATAAATATTGCCATCGAGATCGGTCAACTTGGAGCCAGAACCGGATGCGAAACACAATGGCAGGTTGCCCAAGCGTACATTACTGTTCACGCCACCTGGGATAGCTTCACTTGCGGCCCGGTGATAACTCTCTGACTTATCGAAATTTTGGGATGGCGTCCCGACGGCAGCACACCCCGCGACATCCTGCGACGGGCTATTGATGCCATCCGCCCCCTTCAAAATGGACCCCTCCCTAATCACCGCGCGCTCCAGCTCTTTTTTGGAAATGTGGAATATGCATCCCATTATCTTGAACAGGGGTAGCTGTCTATGAAAGGATTCACGCGATTTGGGCTGATGCCTCCCGGTGAAGTTCCAGACCCTGGGACAGTGGGTCGGTTTTGGCGGCGAGGAGGCCAAATTTGCGGAGGATTACGATCGCAAGCCTTGCATTCCTACAACATGAAGCACTAAGGCGATGGCGGATTAGGACGCACGTCAGCCAGTGCGAAAACCACCACCGGGGCAGGTGCAAATCAATGCTTAGGTAAAAGTTGATGCTAAATCAGACCGCCCGCCGGTGCGCTACGGAACTGCCGATTCATGGCGCGTAAGCAAGCTAATGCCTCTCCCACCACGCTGCCTAAGCGTAAGGATGTGGCATCGCGTACTCCGCTTTTTCCCGGCGCGGTTACGGGGTCCCAGGCTCGAGACGCGGCAACGCCGCTAGCGACCGGAGACGACCTTAAGACGGCCGGGAGCCGTTCGATCGCTCGTACCTGCGCAATCCTTCGCCTATTAGCGAAGGCGAGTAACGAGGGTGAATCTCTGATCAACGTTAGTGTGGCCACCGGCCTTCCGAAAAGCTCGGCTCACAGATACCTTCAAGTCTTAGAAGAAGAGGGCTTCGCCGAGCGAGACACTCGGTCGTCGAATTACCGCCTTGGAGCCGGCATCATGGCGCTCCACGCTAGTCATATAGAGCGCTTGGTTCACCGGAGTCGTTCGATTTTGGTCCGCATTCGGGATCGTTTCGACGAAACGGTAAACCTTGGCATACTCGTCGGCCACGAGATCATCTACCTTGAAATACTGGAAAGCCCTCGCGCGATGCGCCTTGCCGCCCGCAAAGGTGACACAGAAGGAATTCACGCGACCGCGCTGGGCAAAGCGATCGCGGCGACCCTGTCGGATCGTGAAGTTTTGGAGCTTTTAAGGCGCTCGGGCATGCCGAAGCTAACTACAAACACAATCACTACTCCGGAAGCATATTTGCGCGAGCTCAGCCGGGTGCGAGATGCCGGATATGCGATCGACGATCGGGAAAATGAGAATGAAGGACGCTGCGTGGCAGTGCATGTGCCAGGCATAAGCACGCCCACTGCTATCAGCGTGAGCGGAGTGGCAAGCCGCTTTTCAATCGAAGAGGCCCGTGAGGTGGCGGAAAGCCTTCGCATTGCAGCCATCGAGATCGGCGGCGAGGACGTTCCGGCAATCCGTTCGGCGCACGCACGATCAGGGGGCTCCTGACCGCAAAGTCATCGGCCGGTGCCGCTGTGCGCGTGAGCCCTTATTGGAGTCCCCGGTGATATGGCACCGAACGCGCACTCAAGAGAGTGCGCGTTCGCTGATTGAATATCCACCTTCCTCCGAGCTAAAAATTCACTCGGGCACCGGCGGTGAAGTACCGCCCGACCAAGTCGTACAGGAACGCATTCGGGAAGAGCGGCGGATCCCGGTCGAACAAGTTTGCTACACGACCGAAAACGGTGAGCCGCGGCCCGTCGTCACCCCTGAGCGGCACCCCATACTGTAGCCCCAGATCGACATAGGTCCGCGCCTTGATGTCGGGGCAGATCGTCGTGCGGCCTACCGGGTCGCAGGAGGTGGTCTGGAACGAGTTGAACTGCCCGCCGCCCGTATAGCGCATACGAAGATCGGCGGTGAACCTGCCGTCGTCGTACGTCGCGCTGGCGGTGCCGCGCCAATGCGGCGAGCTACCGCCGCCGCCGCCGCCGCTGAAACCGCCACCTCCGCCGACATCGCCGGCAAAATCACGAGACAGCACCCCATCGTCATAAATCAGCTTGTCGACATAATTGGCCAGCACCCTGAGGTTCAGCCGTCCCGCGGCGGACGCGATCAGTCCGGTGAGAGAGGTCCGATAGGATAATTCCAGATCGACGCCGCTGGTCTTGAACTTAGCGAGATTGATCAGGTTCGCCCGTACATTCGTTATCGGACCAAAGGTTTGGCCCGCAGCCGGTGCGCCACGGGTTATCTGCCCGCAAAGCGGATTCGCCTGGTTGGCAAAGCAGCGATTGATGATTTCCTGAGCGCCGATGCTGCTGATCGCGCCGCCGATGTCGATCGTATAATAGTCCGCCGACAGACTGAGCCCCGGGATAAAGCGGGGTTCGAAAACCACACCGGCGGTGGTGGTATCCGATTTTTCGGGTACCAGGCCAGGGTTGCCACCCGTCCGTATACTCGCGCCCGTCGAGGTAGGGGGGGTGGTGAAAGGATCGATAACGGAGGTTAAGATAACACCACCCGCCCCGAAAGCCTCACGAAGGTTCGGCGCGCGGATGTCGCGGGAACGCACCGCTCGCACGCGCAAGCCGTCAAAAACCTCGTTGGTGAGCCCAAGCTTCCACGACCAGATCCCGCCGTGGGAGCTGTAATCACTGTAGCGCGCGGCGCCGTTAAACTCGAGCTTGCGCAGCAGGGTAACGTCCCTGACCAAGGGGACGAGGATTTCGCCAAAGGCTTCCTTGATCGTAACTTCGGCGGGACCAAACGGCTCGAAACCGAAGACAAGGAAATTAGTCGAAGGGATAGCGACAGTGCCAACGGCCTTCTCGTTGCGCCATTCCGCACCGACAGCCACCGAGACCGGGCCGGCCCACAACGAAAAAGGTTCGCCGCGGAGAGTCGCGGCGGCGACCTGGAGCCTGTCCGTGACGAGGGTGGAGGTGGTACCCAGCACGTACGCGCGCGCCGCAGCCGACGGAGATCCTTCACCGAACGGGTTGAGCGGGATGCAGCCCGCGGTCGGGTTGGTCAGCGTCACCCGGCAGATCGGCTGTCCGATGGTAGCGCTTCCGACGCGCGTATCGATGACCGAGTCGACAGCCTGGTTGAAGGGGATCGTAAGGATGTTGTTGCGGTTTGAGCTGAACGCGGGCCGCTCGCCGTAGGTATAGTACGCGTCCCATCTCAGGTTTTCGCCGATCGAGCCCTCCAGCCCAATCGTACCCTGATAGCTTTCGCGCTGCACGTCCGAGGTGTCGTAGCCCAGATCGTTATTGAAGCGTGCCAGGCGGAAGCTCGTCGCGCCCGCCGCGACCAGTCGCGCACGCGCGGCCGCCGGGAGAAAGGCATTATCGAGGGTAATCGTGGAAACCGACTGATTGGTGACGACGGTCGTCCCGGATTGGACGTTCGAGTACCGGAAATCGGTCCGCAGGTGGATTGAATCGGTCAGGTCATACGACAAGGTTGCTACAGCGTTGTAACGCTCCAGTGGAGCTCTGAGCGCGAAGCTCTCGCTCACTTGCGGCCCCTCTCCGCCGGCACCGAAGCGGCCGGCGTCGATGAACCCCTTGTTGAACGGAGCGAGTATGCCGCCGGGAAGGAACTGTTGTCCCGTGAACGGACCGGAAATGACCAGGCCGCCCTTGCTGAACTGGTTGAAATGAACGTCCCGAAGAACCAGGCTCCGCGCCTGGCCATTCGTTGCGGTGAAGCTGGGGTTGGCCAATATTTGAACCCCGCCGACGGCCTCGCGGGCAAACCCGCTCAGAATCCCCTCATCTCTGAAATATTCGAGCGCGAGCAAGACGTTGCCGCGCCCGTCGGAAAAGTCCGTTCCCCCCGTAATGCCGAAGCGACGTTGAGGATCATCGCCCCGCGAGGAAATTCCGGTTTGCGCGACCAGCTCAAGACCGTTCATCTCGTCCTTGAGCACGATATTGATGACGCCGGCCACGGCCCCTGAACCATAGGTCGCAGAGGCGCCGCCGGTAACCACATCGATGCGCTTAATCGCTGCGAACGGAATGCTGTTGAGATCGGAGTCTCCGACGAACCGGTGACCGTTGACCAAGTTTAGCGTGCGGTTCCCCCCGAGCGCGCGAAGGTCGCCGCTGGCCGTGCCGATCGAGTTCAATCCCTGATTCGAGCTGGGGTTGCTTGAGAAGCGGAATTGCGGGATGTCCGCCAGCACTTCGGCAGCGTTGTTTTTGCTCGCTTGGCGAAGCTCGACGTCTCCGACCACCGTAGTCGGAGTTGGGGCTTTGAATCCGGGACGGTCGATCAGGGAACCCGTAACGACGATCTCGTTGTCAGTTTCGTCGTCGGTTTCAGACGTCGCCGGTGCCGGCGCCGGTTGCGCCAAGGCCGGAGCCGCCACGGCGAGAGCTGCTCCGACGGCAAGCCCACTTACGCTCCGGTTGAGCAACCTACGGCCCAGTTGGCCCGTGTACTTGGTCATTGCTGCCTCCCTCCAATTTTGTTTTCTTAGAGCGATAGGGTGGCGTCCTTCCAGACACCGCCCGCCCTGCTCGATTCGACACATGCTTCAATGAATTTCATTCCCCTGGCGCCGTCTTCGACTGTGGGAACATTGCGGGACGTTGTGTCGAGCACGCGCCCGTCGATATTCGCCCAGATCAGGTCGGCTGCTTCGGAATAGAGGTTCGCAAACGCCTCGATGAAACCTTCAGGGTGCCCGGCCGGTAAACGCGTAGCCGCGGCCGCGCTTTCATCGGCGCCCGGTCCGCCACGGGTAATCAACCGCGGTGGCTCGCCCAGCGGGCTGAAGTGCAGATTGTCACCATCTTCGACCCGCCATTTCAGCGACCCTTTGTCACCGAAAACCTGTACGCACAGATCGTTGTTATGCCCCGGCGCTACCTGACTGGCCCACAATGTCCCGGTTGCTCCGCCTGCATAGCGAAGAAGCACATTGGCGTTGTCATCGACGCGGCGACCGCTGCCATAGCTTTGCAGGTCGGCGCAGACGCTTTCGAGTTCCAGCTCAGATATGAAAGCGGCCAGATTATAGGCGTGCACTCCGATGTCCCCTAGGGTGCCCGCGGCGCCCGCCTGGCCGGGATCGGTTCGCCAGGCCGCCTGCTTCTGCCCTTGGTCTTCTACTGGCAACGTCAGCCAGTCCTGCGCATAGGACGTCTGGATAAGCCGCACCGAGCCGAGCAGTCCGTCGCGCACCATCCGGCGAGCTTGGCGGACCATTGGATAGGCGGTGTAGTTTTGGGTGAGGATGAACTCCTTGCCCGAGCGACGGGTAATTTCGGCGAGTTCGACAGCCTCGGCGACTGTGCAGGTCATGGGCTTATCGCAGATTACATGAAAACCCGCCTCGAGCGCCGTCCTGCATGCGTCGAAATGCACATCATTAGGCGTCACGATCGACACCACGTGCATCCTGTCTTCCCGGTCGCGCTCCCGTTCCACCATCTGCTGATAGGAGGTGTAAGAGCGGTCCTGCGCGATGCCCAAATCGGCTGCGGATTCGGCCGACCGCTGAGCGTCCGAGGATAAAGCCCCGGCCACCAGTTCGTACCGACCATCGAGCCTGGACGCCATTCGATGGACGCCGCCGATGAAGGCCCCTCGCCCGCCTCCGATCATCCCAAGGCCTAGCTTGCGGCTCGTGGATTCCACCTTGCTGGCGTCAATGGTCATCGCGGCGGTCCCGGCCAAAACCCAGAAGCGAACGATGCGCATCTTGGTCGCTCTTCGCGCCTGCGAAGTCGTCGAACGCCTTCTCAGTCACCCTGATCATGTGATCTCGAATAAATGGGGCGCCTTCACGAGCTCCATCCTGCGCGTGTTTCAGCGCACACTCCCACTCGAGGACAGCCCAGCCAGGGTAATCATATTGCGCTAGCTTCGAGAAGATTTCCTTGAATTGGACCTGACCGTCACCGAGGGATCGAAAGCGCCCGGGGCGATCGGTCCAGGACTGATAGCCCCCGTAGACGCCTGAGCGTCCGTTTGGCCGGAACTCTGCGTCTTTCACGTGAAAAGCGCGAATTCTCTCGTGATAAATGTCAATGAAGGCGAGGTAGTCGAGTTGCTGCAGCAGGAAATGGCTCGGATCGTAAAGTATATTGGCGCGCACATGTCCACCTACACCCTCCAGGAAACGCTCGAACGTCGCCCCATCGTGCAGATCTTCGCCCGGATGGATTTCAAAGCAGACATCGACGCCGGCTTCATCGAATGCGTCGAGGATCGGTCGCCAGCGGCGCGCGAGTTCTTCGAACGCTTCCTCGACCAGACCCGACGGACGCTGCGGCCATGGATAGAAATAGGGCCAGGCGAGCGCCCCGGAGAAAGTCGCGTGGGCCGTCAGGCCGAGCCTGCGGCTGGCCTTGGCTGCGGCTTTCAGTTGCGCGGTGGCCCATTCTTGGCGTGCCGCCGGTCGGCCGTGGAATTCGGATGGGGCGAAGCCGTCGAAGAGCGAGTCATAGGCAGGGTGGACCGCTACCAGTTGGCCCTGTAAGTGCGTCGAAAGCTCGGTGATCTCCAGGCCATGTTGCGACAGAATACCACGAATATCATCGCAATAAGTCTGGCTCTCTGCACCCAGCTCAACGTCAAACAACGCGCCCGGCCACGCCGGGATCTGGATCCCGACATAACCGAGATCAGCAGCCCATTTCGCGAGCGTCTCGAGCTCTTGTCCTGCCGGTTCTCCGGTTAAAAACTGCGCCAGGAAAATCCCTGGACCCTTGATACTGCGCATTACCTGTTCTCCGCGGTGCATCGAATATCCAGGAGATACCTGAATTGCCGCGGTTTCTGCTGGTCTAATGCGGCGAACAAAACCGATATTGGGACCTGACCCCGCTCATGCACGAGATCCCCCCGTCCATTAGCTTGTCCCCATCCCTGCATCGTCAATTCAGCCACGACGCATTTACCCACTCCGCCTCACTCGCACAATTTGGGACGTATGTTCCATTTTCGGTGTAGCGTCGGGATGTTGATGCGGCAAGCATTAACTTTCATGCATCAGCCTCACTCCATTGTTCTCGCTCCGCACGCACCGGCCACATACCGTCCCCTAACTCGCTGACATTTGGTTGATGCGAGATTGAACATTTGACACGCGCATCCCGTTATTCGATAGCCCTCGGCGGCACGATTGGCGGGGGGATCGAACCAGCATGGCCTCCTACGAGCCTAATTTCACGATCGGCCGCTCCCGATACGATGCACGATATGCTGCGGACGAGTTGCTGGCTCCGATCATCAAATCCAGTCGGCGGCGCGCGCGGACTTTCGCTACCGCGGCGATTCCCCCGAGCCGGCGTAAACGAAATTCCCAAACGAAGCGATTTGGGGCGAGTGAGTAGCCACGGTGGGGGGGCTTCGCGCTGAGTTTCTGAGCAACTTGGAGGGGATCGTCGGCGCCTCTCAAGTCTTGACCAGCGCCAGGAAAACCGAGCCGTTTCGCACTGGCTTCCGATTTGGACGGGGTCAGGCGCTCGCGGTCGTTCTGCCACGCACGCTGATCGAGCAATGGCGCGTGCTTCAGGCCTGCGCAGCGTTCAACAAGATCGTCATCATGCAAGCAGCCAATACGGGTTTGACTGGTGGCTCGTCCCCATTTGGCAATGATTATGATCGCGACGTGGTCATCATAAATTCGATGGCGATCGCCGCCATTCATGTGATTAATGACGGGCAGGAGGTTATCTGCCTTCCCGGCGCGACTCTTTACAAGCTCGAGGCGGTGTTACGACCCTATGGCAGGGAGCCGCATTCGGTCATCGGCTCGTCCTGCATCGGCGCCTCTGTGATCGGCGGGGTGTGCAACAACTCCGGAGGAGCACTCATCCGGCGTGGCCCCGCATACACAGAAATGGCGCTCTACGCCCGGCTCGACGAAAATCGTTGCCTCCACCTGGTAAATCATCTGGGGGTCGAGATCGAGGGTACGCCAGAGCAGATCCTCGCTCATGTTGAGCGAGGCGACTTCGAGACAGGCGCTGTCGAAACCGGATCGCGCCAACTACGGTCGGACCGTGATTATCCGAGCCGAATTCGCGACATCGATGCGGAAACGCCCGCTCGCTTCAACGCCGATGCTCGCTGCCTTTTCGAAGCGTCGGGAAGCGCCGGCAAACTCGCGATATTCGCCGTACGACTTGACAGTTTTCCAAAGGATGAGCGGACAAAGGTATTCTATATTGGGACAAACTCCCCAGCCGAACTGACTGATATTCGCAGGCACATCCTCGGACAATTTAAGAGTCTCCCTGTGTCCGGCGAGTACTTGCATCGCGATGCATTTAATATCGCGGAGCGCTATGGGAAAGATGTTTTCGTCGCAATTCGGGCTTTGGGGGCAGAACACTTGCCAATCCTTTATCGTTTTAAATCCTTTATCGACGCGGCCGCGCTCCGACTGGGTATCAAAGCAGGGATTGCAGACAAGCTGCTTCAACATCTGAGCCATCTCTATCCTAGCCATCTACCGAAAGCGATGACCTCGTATCGGGACCGGTTTGAGCATCATTTGATGATCAGGATGGCCGACGATGGGATCGAGGAAGCTGAGTCGTTCTTAAGCAGCATCTTCCCTTCTACGGACGGCGATTTTTTTGAATGTTCTAATGAAGTTGCCGAAAAGGCATTTCTCCACAGGTTCGTGACCGCGGGCGCAGCGATCAGATATAAAACGATGCATGAAAAAGACGTTGAAGGCATCGTAGCGCTCGATATCGCGTTGAGGCGGAATGAGCGCGACTGGCTCGAAGTCCTTCCGCACGAGATTTCTGATTTATTTATTCAACGTCTCTACTACGGACATTTCTTTTGCCAGGTGTTTCATCACGATTACCTTGTCAAGGCCGGGAACGATACAGCTGCGATTGAGCACGCCCTGTGCGAAATACTCGATAACCGCGGCGCTGAATACCCGGCCGAACATAATGTGGGTCACATGTACAGCGCCAAACGTACTCTAAGAGATTTCTATCGCATGCTGGACCCTTGCAATGCCTACAATCCGGGCATCGGCCAGACGTCAAAGCGCTCGTACTGGGATTAGTTGTCAATTTCGGGAGATGCTTGATGTCGAAATTAAAGGGAAAGGGGTTTCGATCATCCCGGGCGTCCCGTTGACTTGGCATACTAAACGTCTTGATAGGAGGATTGTGTGAACGACAGCCGAGAAATGCACGCGATATATCCGTCCCTGCAAGGCAGGCGAGTTCTCATCACGGGCGGGGGGTCCGGGATTGGCGCGGGAATTGTCGAGGGCTTCGCTCGCCAAGGCGCGGACGTCGTTTTCTTCGACATTGCGGAGGACGAATCGAAGAGCGTGGCCAGGCAATGCGGTGCCCGCTTTGAGTGCGTTGACTTGACAGATGTTGTCCAGACCCAAAGGGTTATCAAGAAAGTGGCCGAAGAGGGCGGGGCTTTCGACATCTTGGTCAATAACGCCGCAAATGACGATCGTCACGCTTTGGTCGACGTGACGGAGGATTATTGGGAAGATAGCCTGGATGTGAATGTGAGGCACCAGTTTTTCTGCGCGCAGTCGGTAATCCCAGGTATGCGTGCAAAGGGCGCGGGGGCAATCATAAATCTCGGGTCGATTTCTTGGCATCTCGCAATGACAGACCTCGTCCTTTACCAGATGGCGAAGGCCGCGATCGAGGGCATGACGCGGGCCCTCGCGCGCGAGTTAGGGCCCGACGGCATTCGCGTGAATTGCGTACTACCCGGCAGCGTGGACACACCCCGGCAGCAAAAATGGTACACTCCGGAAGGCGAGGCCGAGATCATGGCAACGCAATGCCTCAAACGGCGTCTAGCGCCTGTAGACGTCGCAGCAATGGTAATGTTTCTGGCCTCGGATGACGCCCGTCTAATAACGGGTCACAATCACTTCGTCGATGCGGGTATGCGCTGAACGAAAAGAGGACGCCTGTATTGACTAATGGTTATGACGCGGCGTCTTGTCTGAGGTTCTTCGATATTTTATAGCTAGTTCCAACACACCGCCTTCGGAGAGTGGACCGGTTTTCTCACGATAGAGCTCCTCCCAAGGCGTGTTGCTGGCCGGAACCGGCGGTCGCGGTTGGTCACGTCTGCGCGCGACCTCATCATCATTGACCAGCGCGTTGCACTGGCCGGAATTGAGGTCGATGCGAATGACGTCGCCCGTTCGCAGCCAGGACAGGCCGCCGCCCGCCGCGCTTTCGGGGGAAGCGTTTAGGATCGACGGGCTGTCAGACGTCCCAGACTGGCGCCCGTCCCCCAGCGTGGGCAAGCTCGTTATGCCCTGCCTCAGAAGGGCGTCGGGCGGCTGCATATTGACTACTTCGGCCGAGCCCGGCCAGCCAAGCGGGCCGGCCCCCCGAATGACCAAGATGCAGTCTGCATCGACGCCAAGCGAGGGATCGTTGATCCTGGCGTGGTAGTCTTCAGACCCGTCAAACACGATTGCGCGAACTTCGATGATGCCCTCGCGCCCGGGCGTCGAGAGATATCTAGCTCGAAACTCCTCTGATATGACGCTTGTCTTCATGATTGCGAAATCGAACAGATTGCCTTTAAGAACCAAGAAGCCGGCGCGGTCCATTAAGGGCGCTTCGAAAGGAAATATCATGTGGCGATCGGTTGTCTCGCGACCGCGGACGTTCTCTGCCAGAGTGCGGCCCGTCACTGTCGCGACATTACCGTCGATCCTGCCAGCCCGGAGAAGCTCGCAGAGGACCGCCGGCACGCCGCCCGCCCGGTGGAAGCGCTCGCCTAAATACTGGCCCGCAGGTTGCATGTTGACGAGAAGCGGCACTTCATAGCCTTCTCTCCAGTCGTCGGGATCAATAGCTATTCCGGCATGACGCGCCATCGCCACCAGATGCGGTTGTGCGTTGCTCGACCCGCCGATCGCGGTGGTGAGGATGATGGCGTTCAGGAAGGACTGACGCGTCAGAATTTTGGAGGGGCGCAGATCCTCATAGGCCATTTCAACCGCGCGCCTGCCTGTCTCGTACGCCATCTGGCCGCGCTCGCGATAGGGAGCCGGAATCGCGGAATTTCCGGGAAGCGACATTCCAAGACACTCGGCGATTGCATTCATGGTGGACGCGGTCCCCATCGTATTGCAGTGGCCCGCCGATGGAGCCGAAGCAGTAGCGGCATCCAAGAATTCTTCTTCTGTCATTTCTCCGGCGCCGAGCTTGCGGCGACTTTGCCAGATCACCGTACCCGAGCCGGCCAATTCGCCTTCATGCCATCCGTCGAGCATCGGCCCACTCGAAAAGGTGATTGCAGGAATATCGACCGTTGATGCGGCCATAATTGCGGACGGAGTGGTCTTGTCGCATCCGGTGGTCAGGACGACTGCGTCGATCGGATAGCCGTGCAGAATTTCCACCAGCCCCAGATATGCAAGATTGCGGTCCAGGGCTGCCGTAGGGCGCCGGCAACTTTCGAAAATGGGATGGACCGGAAATTCCATCGGAATGCCGCCTGCGTCCCGGATTCCAGCGCGGACGCGGTCGGCCAGTTCGAGATGGATACGGTTGCAGGGTGTGAGGTCCGATCCCGACTGGGCGATGCCGATGATTGGCTTGCCCGAGCGAAGCTCATCGGAAGTCATTCCATAGTTCATGAACCGTTCGAGATAGAGCGCCGCCAAGTCGATTCTGCCGGGCGCTGCAAACCACTCGCGGGATCGAAAGGGGCGGGCCGGGGTGCGAATCATGGGCGCTCGCGAATAGTTGGCGTCAATCGTTCCCCTGCCATGTGAGCGTCACAAAGACGAGAGATAGGCAAAACCGTCCGCCAAGGCTTCGAACCTGCCCTGCCGGAACGGCGGCTCTTGCTCGACGAAGAAATGCCTGATCCCGGCTGCGTAGGCGGTCGGGAGCACTCGTCGCCAATCCACGATACCGCGACCCACCTCGGTCGGATCCTGAGCAAGAAGGTAGTTGGTTTTTGTCGTCGCCGCGATATCCTTGACATGCATCATGCGGATGCGCGGCGCATAACGGTTTAGCAGCGACACTGGGTCGGCGCCCCCTGCCACCACCCATCCTACATCGAGCTCGAAGAAAATGCTGGGGTCCGTCTCCCGCATCAGGATGTCGAAACCGGTGGTGCCATCAACCGAGGCGAATTCCGGGTTGTGATTATGATAACCCAGCGCGATGCCTTCAATGCGCAGCGCCGCAGACTTTTCGTTCAGAAAGTCGGCCGTGGCCTTCCAATCCTCTTCACGCATCGCTGCGGCGACGCGGATGCGATAGTCCTGAAAAGCCTCATTCGGCCCAACCGGACCGACGCGCGAAGGTGGCGGATAACTCGACAGCACGATCTGGGAGATACCCAGAACATGCAGGTCGTCCGCAAGCCGAGCCAAGTCGCCAGTTAGCGACGGACCGTTGTCGCGGGCAATGGCGGGCAAATCGGCGCTCACGAGCTTGAGCCCGGCGCGATCCGCCGCGGCTTTCAACGCGCTTGGGGTGTGGCCATGGTAGCCGGCCAGTTCGACTGTCTTGAAACCGATTTGGGCAAGCCGAAGAAAGGTTCCTGGGAGGTCCTCCCTCGCGGCGTCGGAGACCGTGTAGAGCTGCACCCCTATGGGGAGATCTTGGCCTGCAAAGAAGGAGGTCGTAGATACTCGAGACACACAAGATGTTGCACCGGCCAAGGCGGCACCAAGCATTGCCCGAGCGATCAGCTCGCGCCTTGTCAAGTTGAACGGGGTAGCCGGTATCTCCATCATTTCGGAAGTGCAAATGCGACGATGGATCCGCCCGACGGAAAATCGTGATTCTTGCCGCCGCCCGCAGGCATTACGACGAATTGCCGACCGCCAGCGAGGTACGTAGCAGGCGTCGCATTGCCGCCGGCCGGGAGGACATATTCCCACAGTAACTTGCCGCTGCGCTTATCGAAAGCGTGAAACTTTCGGTCGTATGACGTGGCTCCGATGAAGAACAGGCCACCGGCCGTCACGACGCCGCCACCGTAGTTCTCGCTGCCGGTGTTTCGAACCCCCTTTGCCGCCAGCTCGGGGTACTCGCCGAACGGCTGGCGCCAGACGTAGCGGCCCGTGCTCACGTCGATCGCGCTCAATGTTCCCCAAGGAGGCGCAATCGCGGGGTAGCCGTCCGGATCGAGGAACTTGGTGTAGCCGTCGATCTCGTACCGCGCGGGCTGCACCGCGCTGACCGCGGCCGATGGCGCCACACTCCCGGCCGGCGCAGCTTGGTCTTTTCCGGTTATCAGATATTCCACCAACGCCTCGACCTGACCGTGGTCAAAATGCCCGAAGCCCGGCATGCGCCCGTTACCTAAGCGGATCGTCAACAACATCTCGAACTTGGGAAGACGAGTGCCGACGCCCACGAGCGAGGGGAATTCCGGCGGACTGCCTTTTCGGTCGTCGCCATGACAGCTGGCACAATTATTCGCATACAGCGCCCGTCCGGTATTGCCTCCGGTCAAGGGAGCGCGCGCATTCAACTTCAGGATCCAGGCCATCTCGTTGGCGTTGACGTAAAGAAGGCCGGTCTCGGGATCGAACGATGCGCCGCCCCACTCCGCTCCGCCGTCGAGCCCGGGCAGAATGATCGTTCCTTGCAGGCTTGGCGGATCATAGGGTCCGCGATTGCTGTATTTGGTGAGCGCCGCCGCGACTGCCGCATGCGCTTCCGGCGTCCGGCGGGTCAGGTTCTCGGCCGTCAGGCGTTGCCGAGCGAACGGCGCGGGCGCACGGGGAAAGACTTGTGTCCGCGCGGCCACTTCGCCCGGGATGTCCGAAGCGGGAACGGGCCGGTTTTCGAGCGGGAAAAGCGATTTGCCGGTGCGCCGATCGAGAACGAACAGGACCCCGCCCTTGGTGGGCTGAACAATTGCCGGAATATTCACTTCGCCGCGCCGCACCGTCACAAGGGTCGGCTGCGTGGGCAGGTCCCTGTCCCAAAGATCGTGACTAACCGTCTGGAAGTGCCAGCGCCTTTTCCCGGTAGCTGCGTCGAGCGCGACCAAGCTGTTGGCGAACAGATTGTCGCCTGTTCGATCGGCCCCGTAGAAATCCTTGGTCAGCATTCCACCCGATGCCGTTGGAACGAAAACGGTGCCTGCTTCGGGATCAAGGGTGAGTCCGGCCCACGCGTTAGCGCCGAAGGCGGTTTTCCAGGCATCTTTGGGCCAAGTGTCATGACCAAATTCGCCTGGCCGGGGGATTGTGTGGAATGTCCAACGTATCTTCCCGGTCCGTACATCGAACGCGCGAATGTCGCCCGGGGTGTAACCAGTGCTGCCCAAAACGATCAGATCTTTGTAAACCACCCCCGGCGTCACGTTGGTTACCGAAATCGAGCCGATATCACGGCCGAGCCCTTCGCGAAGATCGACGCGACCCTTGGTTCCGAAGGAAGTGATCAGCGCCCCCGTCTTAAGGTCAAGCGCCATCAGGTTCTGGCGGAATGTGAAGAGTATCCGTTCTTCGTCCCCGTCGGTCCAATAAGCCACGCCGCGGGAGCGTTGGCGAGTTTTGACTGGCTCCGTTGACGGATTAAACGCCCACAGCTCCTTCCCAGTCGCGCCGTCCAGGCAGATGATCCGCCCCTTGGGCGAGATGAAGATCAGACGGCCGTCAATGATAATCGGATTGGATTGCATATCGGACGAAATTCGCCCCTCCAACGCGTCACCGCTGTCATACGTCCAAGCGACCGCAAGCTTGCTGACGTTATCCTTATTGATCTGTTTCAACGAAGAGTGGTGGGTACCTGCCGGGTTCCCGTTATACACCAGCCAATTGCTGTTTGCGGAATAAGTGTTGGGCGCGTGACCTGCATCGTCGGAAACGGCGCAACTGCCCAGCGCGAAGAAAGCAAAAATACAAGCTGTTCGAAGGTGTTTCATCGCAGCTGTCTTTCCATCTGGCAGATTGAATACCTGGTCAGCAGGCATCCAACGGCCGCGGACATCGAATTTCTCATCACGCCGGCGCGCGGGTCGCGCGACACGGTGATCAGAAAATGCATATCGGATTCACCGGTGAGGCAGTTCCGCCAACGATTTCGATCGGCGCAATTATCGTAAGAAAATCAGACTTGCGATGGCGGGAACAGGCCTGAGCCAGGTTCTCGAGATGAGCTCCATCGATCAGCCGAACGCCCATCATCGCGATGCACAGCACGTGCCACGGAATGGGATTGCGCTGGACTTGGGGACGGACGATATCCAGCCCGCCGTCGGTGGCGATCAGCGCGGGCTCCGCCTTGTGAATGATTTCCGCGCAGGCGATCGACAGGCCGCCGGTGACGGCCAGGGGAGCTTCCGAGCGCGAGGAGGCGGTGGGTTTCGCGAATGCGGTTCCGTGACGGATATACAAAATGTCGCCCGAACGAAGCTTGATGTTCTGTTCGACCAAGAGGCGGGAAAACTGGTCTGGCGACAAAACGTCTTCAGGGGCCAGCCAGGTCTTCCCGAGCGCCCGCGGCAAGTCGATCAATACGCCGCGCCCAACAACGCCTTTTCGGACCGACTCGATGCCGTTGAACGGCATGCGATTGGTTGGGCTCGAAGGAAAAGCCCGATCGTTATACCCGCGCCCGCGATAGGCAATGTGGGCGAGGGCGTCTAAGTGAGTCTGACCAGGGCGGCCATGGATTTCTAGGGTCAGCCGATCGTCAACCGACTGCCACGCAGGCGTCCCTCCGAACGATAGCGTCAGGCTGGCGGCAGCGAGATTTTCGCGCTCCATACCAGGAATCGGGCCCCCACAATGCACCGTGTCGCCGGCCTCCGCCTGTGCCAACGCCCTTCGCACGATTGCAGGGGTGATGAAATTCAATGCGCCCAACTGATCGTCGGCGCCCCAACGCCCCCAATTGCTAACCTTTTCAGCCAAGCGTCCGAATTCCTCCGGGCTTAGCAAACCCGATCCATTCGTCCCGATCATCCCTTGTGCAATGGCGCTTGTCGGGCTTGTTACAAGTTGGGTGCCGGCCGCGATGAGCATTCCGGTGCCGAGCTTGCCAAGGTTCCGCCGCGAGAGTTTCAGAGTCACGCCAATTCATACTGCGCGCAGCGGGGCATCGACTGCACCGCTGAAATGACCCACGAAAGCCTCGCGTCCGTTTTCGTCTTCGCAATTTGGGACGCCTGTTCCATTTTCCTGATATATCGCGTGCCCATCGTGACAACAAGTGCAAAAATTCGGCCTGCGGCTCCTGAGCATAGCGAAACGATATGATCTGAGCGCTTCGCTATAGCGGGGATCGCAAGGCTGCGACCTGATTCTCGCGCCGGTCTTATGCCGCATCCACTGCGTCGGCGGCACATTCCGACCCTACCTTTTGGACATTGCGGCTCTCAAGTCGTGGGGTGGTCACCGATGGTGACGCCCGAGCGCTTCAGTCAATCGTCCAGATTCTATTCCTCATCGGGATTTTGGTATTTGAACGGATCGGTGGCCTTTGGCTGGGTCGGCAAAGGTGGGCGCGGCAGCGTTTCAGAATCATTCGCCGCTGCCCACAGCACACCGGCCAACACCACCGAACCCTGGCGCAGATCGGCCGCCTGGACATGATCGTAAGTGTCGAGATTTGTATGATGCCGCCGCGCATAGAAATCGAGCGGGTCCTGGATGAACTGAAAGCCGGGAAGCCCGATCGCTTGCAGAATAATATGGTCGGTACTGCCGGTCCGCGCGGCCACCACTCGGTGTGCATCCATCGTGGTGAAGGGTGCCAGCCATCTCTTCAGCAACGGAACCGCAGCGAGATTACCCTCGGCGTAGATGCCCCGAAATTTTCCTGCGCCACCGTCGACGTTGAAATAGGCTTTGAGGTCGTAGTAGCCAGGCTTCGGCTCAATCGGATAGCGAAAGGGCCAGCTGTAGTAGTTCGCCATGTCATCGGTGTTATTCGGTATGCCCGCGCGCGTTGCCAGATGCCGGTCGGCATAGGCGAGGGATCCGAACGCTCCCTGCTCTTCCGCAGCCCATAACGCGAAACGGATCGTGCGCTTGGGGCGAAGCCCGAGGACCTTGAGGATGCGCGCCGCCTCCATCACTACCGCGCTACCGCCGCCATTATCGGCAGCGCCGTCGCCCGCGACCCAGCTATCGAAATGCGCACCGGCCATGACATAGCCTGTGCGTGCGTCGCTGCCTGGGATTTCGGCGAGAATATTGTAGGCTTTGGTGTCGGTGTCGATGAACCGCACGTTGCTGTTCACCGCCAGCACCGGCGGCTTGCCGTTCGTGTCGGCGATGCGAGCCAGCCTCGCCAGCCGGCGATAGTCTTCCGCAGCGATCTCTATGCCTGGCAAGCGCGGTGTAAGGCCGAGGCGGTGGGCATAGCCCTCGCCAATGAGCAACTTGCCGTCACGCCGCGATATCCGCGCCCACGCAAGCGCCCCCTCATCGGCGAGGAACTCATCGAGCTTGGCGCCATATCCGATATTCTTGAGCCGCCGACTCCGTGCTTCCGGATCATAATTCCGCTGCTCGTAGCGATCGAATTTGCCCAACTCGTCGTCAGTATAGCGCTGGAACTGAGGGGTGTCGGGCTCGCTGCCCTCGCCCGGCAGGCTGATCAGCACGATCTTGCCGGCAAGTTTGCCGCGATAGGCCTTAAAATGTTTCTCTTTGGAGATCGGAGCAATGATGATTTCGGCAGTCAACGTTCCATCGGTCGGCGGTGTCCAGGCAACGGGAATTGCAGTGAGCGTTATAGCGCGCGGGCTTACCATCCGGACGTCCGACGAGATGATTTCCCACCCCCGCCCAAACTCGAAGCCCTCCCGGCGGACATTGACTAGCTGCCAGTTTTGAAAAGTATTGATCGCCCACTGCTCAGCTCGGCGCATCGCCGGGGAATTGGTCAGCCGCGGCCCGATTTCGTCGGCGATTTGTTGTGTAGTTTCAAGCACCTGGGCGCGGCTCATGCCCTCGTCGATGATCCGGTTAGTGTCGTCCAAGGTCTGCGCGCCGAGCGGCGCGCCGGCCAGCACCAACGGCAATCCAACCAACAGCTGCCTTACCCGCAGGTCCTTCAGCAGGGGGTAGATTGCGTGCAAGTTCCCGATACCGGCACTTCCGGGCATTTCGTTTGTATTTTCTCTATCCGTTGCTTGCCGGATTGCGGTAACGGCTTGATTGTATCGATCGATGCTCACTCCGGGAGCGAATATTCAAACGGGTTGGTCGGCCGCGGCTGCGTCGGAACCGGCATCCGGGGCAGTGGATCGTTCCGGTTGGCTGCACTGAGTAGGATGCTTGCCAGGATCACCGCGTTCTGGCGCAAATCCTCGGCCTTCAGGTGATCATAGCTGTCGAGGCTGCTGTGATGGATACGGCTGTTGTAGTCGAGCGGATCCTGGATAAATTGATAGCCTGGTATACCGACCCCCAAAAAATTGACGTGGTCAGATTGAGGGATCGGGACATTCAGAACTGTTGAGGCCCCCATGCTCGAGAACGGAGCCAGCCATTCACGGAAGATCGGAACCACCGCGACGTTGCCCTCGGTGCGAATGCCGCGGATTTTTCCCGATCCGTTGTCGTGGTTGAAATAGACAACCAGATCCCGGTGGCCGGCCTTGGTGGTGACGGGCCACCGGTTGGCCCAGGTAATTCCAGGGCTCAGCTTCGCATGAGCTGGATTTGTCAGGGGCGCTCGCGAGGCCAGGTATCGCTCGACATAGGCAGCTGACCCTCGCATGCCCTGTTCTTCCGCACTCCATAGCGCAAACCGAATGGTGCGCTTGGGACGCACCTTCAGCGACGCAAGTATCCGGGCCGCTTCCATCACCACCGCGCTGCCGGCGGCGTTGTCGGCGGCTCCGTCCGATGCCACCCAGCTATCGAGATGCGCACCCGCCATGACGTAGCCGGCCCGCGGGTCGGTGCCCGGAATATCGGCGAGGATGTTGTATGCGTTGAGGTCCTCGTCATGGAACTGGACATCGCTTAGGATTTCGAGAGTCGGAGGGGTGTCGGTCAGCGCCAGGCGCGAAAGGCGACGGTAATCCTCGGCCGCAAATTCGAACCCCGGAAGTCGGGCAGCGCGCCCGATCTGACGTCCCTCGCCATGAAGGAGACCACCGTCACGCTCCGACATCCGCACCCATGCTAACGCGCCTTCCGCTGCAAGGAATGCATCCCGAGCTTCAGTGAAGGACGCTTGCCTGAAGCCCCTTTGTATTGCCGCGGGCGAGTGGCTTGGCTGCCGATAGACATCCAATCTAGCTAGTTCTTCGTTGGTACGCCTTAGGAAGGGAGGCTCGGTGGGTTCCGACCCCTGATCCGGCTGACTGACAAGGACGACCTTGCCATTAAGCTTGCCGCGCCATTTGTCGAAGTCGCCCGGGGTCGCCATGGGTGCGACGATGATGCCGGCGCTGATGAGACCATTTGTCGGGGGCGTCCACGCGATCGGAATTGCGCGCTGTTCAATAACGCGCGGCGCTGTCATTCGAACGCTTGATCGAATGATGGACCAACCGGGACCGAACTCGAATCCCTCGGCTCGAACATCAGTGAGGCCCCACTCGCGCAATCGCATTTGAGTCCACTGCTCGGCCTCGCGCATCTGCGGCGAGTTTGTCAGGCGCCCGCCAATCCTGTCGGCGAGATACGCAGCGGTCTCCATGACCTGGCTCTGATTGAACCCCTCGTCGATAATCCGGTTGATCTGCGTTCGATCCACTTCTTGCGCAGACGTGGGGAGGGCCATGGTAGCAAAAGCTAAGGCGGCGAGCCCAAGACGCATCAATTTCGCACTCCCTCTCTCAGCAAACGATCGGAACGAATCTGGCGCTCGGCGCCGCTAGCCGGTAAAAGCGATCACCGGCTCCCGCCGTACCCGTCTGCATCACCGGTTGAATCCGAGGGATCAGCTTAGCCTCTGCTCGCACCCTACTTTGGGACGCCCATTCCATTTTCGATATATATCGATAGGCGATCACCGCAGCAAGCGCTAACTAGGGTGACTTGATCCTGTTTCCAAATGCATATTGTCGATCGCAGCACGGACAGTTTGAGTTGGATATTGGTATGGCTGATTGTAACTTGCTTGCACATGTCAACGGCGCATTGAGCTGGAGAATCGTCGATGAACTTGGGCGCTGACCTGTCACGCCGAGACATGTTGGGCGGCGCCGCTGCGGTGGCTGGCGCTGCAATAGTCCCGGAAGCAGCTGAAGCGGTGGATCCGAAGAAACCCAACATCGTCTTCATACTGGCCGACGACCTTGGCGCATTCGACCTCTCGTGTTACGGGCGACGGGACTACAGCACGCCGCGCATCGACAGCCTCGCGCGCGATGGCATGCAGTTCGGGTTCGCCTATTCCAGCTCGGCAAGCTGCACCCCGACCCGCGTCGGGCTTTTCTCGGGTCGATACCCGAACCGCGTTCCAATCGGCACTGTGGAGGGGGGCGGCGCCACTTCGGACACCATCGGGTACTCTTCAAAATGGCCGTCGTTGGCGAGGACTTTGCACGACGCAGGCTATCGCACTGCGTTGATTGGTAAATGGAATTTGGGGCCCTTGCCGAACTTCGGACCCAACCAGAGTGGCTATGACGAGTTCTTCGGTTTTACCGGCGGCGCTATCGATTATTGGTCGCATGACATCGGTTCTGCGTTTGACTTGAGCCCGGGGCGCAATCCGGATCTCTATGAGGATGATAAGCCTGTCAAAGTCGAAGGTTATGCGACCGATCTCTTCACGGAGCGAGCCTGCGCATTTATTGCTCGGAACGCGCGCCGGCCCTTCCTGCTCTCACTCCACTACAACGCGCCGCATTGGCCTTGGCAGACTCGCACGGACCGCGGTCATCCGCGGTCGACCGACGGCCATTTTGATGGCGGCTCGATGGCGGTCTACGCAGAGATGATGCAGGCGTTAGACGACGGAGTCGGTCGGGTCCTCGACACCTTGAAAGCGCACGGCCTCGAGCGCGATACACTGGTCGTGTTCACCAGCGACAACGGCGGCGAGCGCTTCGGCTATCAGTGGCCGCTGAAAGGCGAGAAGGGTGACCTTTGGGAGGGCGGCGTGCGGGTACCTCTACTCGTTCGCTGGCCAAGTGAGATTATGTCGGCAACCGCGACTGATCAGGTCACGCTGTCAATGGACTGGTTTCCGACATTCGCAAAGCTGACCGGTGCCGCCACCGATCCAAAAGCTCCGCCCGACGGCATCGACATCTCGCCCCAACTTCGCGGCGCGGGACCCGTCGATCGCATGGTCTTCTGGAAGACACCGAATGCTCAATCGGCTCTGGAATTTCCATGGAAGTACCTGAAGGAACAGGAGCGCGAACACCTCTTCAACTTGCAGGCGGACGTCAGCGAGAACGCCAACTACAAGCTAAAGCAGCCGGCGATTTTTTTGCGGTTGAAGGAGGCGTCGGTCGCGTGGGCGAGTAACATGCTGCCCTCGGCAGCGCCCCGAAATCCGGGCAGGATGGATTTGATCCGCGCGCTGGATTTCCCATCTAGGTAGCCCGCCAAGCGTGAAGCCTGCGCAGGATTTGCTTTGGGCTTAACCTCGGTCCGTGAGCATGCTGCAAGGACCAGGAATGCAGACATTCGGTCTTGATGTCGCGGAACCGCTTTAGACCCAAAGCGAACGTCAGGAACTCAGGGCGAGGCGTGCTATTGTGCGGTACACGTAAGGCGGGAGATCGTGTTGCCTTCATTCTCGATGCGCCGACAGGTCCTCGTCCTCGCGGCAGCGCAGGCGATCTTCCAAACCGCTGCGGCGTTGGTCATGACTGTTGGGGGGCTTGCTGGTGCTAAACTAGCGCATTCGACGACGCTCGCGACCCTTCCCATTGCAACGATGTTTCTCGGCACGGCAATCGGAACCTTTCCCGCATCGATGTGGATGACCCGAGTCGGTAGGAGAGCAGGGTTTGTGCTTGGTGCCCTGGTTGGCGTGGTTGGCGGGTTGGTCGGGGCTTTCGGGATCTGGATAAGCTCCTTGGAGATGTTGGCCGCAGGCACCTTCCTCGTCGGTATTTATCAGGCGTTTTCCCAGTTCTATCGGTTCGCCGCGAGCGAGGTTGCCGACGAGGCGTATCGCCCACGGGCGATCGCTCTGGTGCTAGCCGGGGGGATTATTGCTGCTTTCGCTGGCCCTTGGCTGGCGCGGATCGGCGGTCCGCTGCTTGCACCCGTGTATGCCGGGTCATTCCTCTTGCTTGCTTTGGTCTCACTGCTGGGCGCCGCGGTTCTGATGGTTTTGCACATGCCCGCCCCGGCCGCCGCCCTGGGGAGAGCAACCGGTCGCCCTTTGCGAAAAATTGTCTGCCAGCCCATCTATCTATCAGCCCTGTTCGGCGCAGGGACCGGGTATGGAATAATGATCCTCGCCATGACCGCCACCCCTATTGCAATGGTTCACCATCATCATTCGCTCACCTCGGCGGCGACCGTGATCCAGTTGCACATGCTGGGGATGTTCGCGCCGTCGTTTTTCTCCGGGGGCCTGATCGCGCGCTTTGGAGTGAGGCGCGTGATGCTCGCCGGCATTTTCCTTCTAGCATTCCATGTGCTGGCGACAATGACCGGCACGGGTTTCGGCTCATTCGCCACGGCACTAGTCCTGCTCGGCGTCGGTTGGAACTTCCTCTACATCGGCGGGACTACCCTCCTGACAACTACTTACATGCCGGAGGAGAAAGGCCGCGCTCAGGCTTTCAACGACATGACGATCTTTGCTGTCGGCCTGACATGCTCGTTTGCTGCCGGTGCCCTGCTCGATTTTCTTGGCTGGCAACGGCTCAACCTCGTGTTGCTGCCGTGGCTCGGCGTAGCTGCAGTATTGCTGCTCTGGCAGGAGGTACGGGCTCGGTGTAATGACGTCCAAGCGATCGCGGGATCGGCCCCGTAGAACTTCTCACCGCCGTCCCGCCAACGACCGATTTCTGCCATTGCGGGCATTTGACTCCACATAAGGATAACGCGCACATTTGGCCTCCGCGATGAGAGGCTTTTACATGGACATGATCAAACTGCCGTAGCTCGCGCTGTTGGCACCTGCTCAACGGCTGCGCCTGGTGGTTTAGCCAAAGCCCGCTTTTATGCCAGGCGGACGCTAAGACGGCATCCACACCACACCGAAGCACGAACGGTGCTATAAATCAGAATGCAGACGTTTCTGTTTGAACTGACGATTTCTTAGCCGCCCGCGATACCAAGCTGATCGAGGACAAAGGCCTGCCATTCGGCGTTCTGGCGGAAGCGTTCGAAGCGTCCCGACTTCCCGCCATGGCCCGCTTCCATGTTCACTCTGAACAGCAGGGGGTTATCGTTGGTCTTAAGCTCACGAAGCTTGGCGACCCATTTTGCGGGCTCGAAGTACTGGACCTGGCTGTCCCAGAGCCCGGTTCCAACATACATCGCCGGGTAAGCCTTCTTCTGGACGTTGTCATAGGGCGAATAGCTCAAAATGTAGTCGTAGAATGGTTTTTCCGCAGGATTGCCCCATTCATCGTATTCGAAGGTCGTCAGTGGGATCGAGGCGTCGAGCATCGTGGTGACCACGTCTACGAATGGCACCTGAGCGACGATTACCTTATAGTCCTGCGGTGCCAAATTAGCGACCGCTCCTACAAGCAGTCCTCCCGCGCTGCCGCCCATGGCGGCGACGCGGTCTTTCGCGACGTAGTTCTGATCCACCAGAAAGCGCGTGATGTCGATGAAGTCGGTGAAGGTGTTCTTTTTGTTAAGAAGACGCCCCGCTTCGTACCAGGCGCGGCCCATCTCCTGCCCCCCTCGCACGTGCGCGATCGCATAGATCACGCCGCGATCAAGCATTCCGATCCGGGCAGGATCGACCGACGGATCGGAAGAATAGCCGTAGCCGCCATAGGCATATTGAAACAGCGGCGCAGTGCCGTCGAGCTTGACGCCCTTGCGATAGACGAGCGAAACCGGAATAGGGGTACCGTCGCGGGCCGGCGCCCAAATCCGTTCCGTCACGTAGTTCATCGGATCGTATCCCGGCACCGGCGACACTTTCAGCATCCGCCGTTCACCAGTGAGCGCGTTGACTTCGTAAGTGGTCGTCGGCGTCACGAGCGAGGCATAGGTATAGCGTACCCATGGCGTCGCAGGCTCCTCGTTAACGTCTAGCGCCATCCGGTAGGCTGGCTCCGTCGCCTCGACTGGAACCGACTTTCCGTTGTGGTCGAGCAGGCGGATCATCCGATTTCCGCCTTGTCGTTGGTCGACCGCGACGAAGCCTACAAACGGCTTGAAGCCTTCGATGAACACATCGTCATTGGCTTGAGTCAGGTCGCGCCATGCTGAGATCCCGTTCGAGAAATCCGCGTCCGCGACAGTCACGAGTTTGTAATTCTTCGCATCGCGGTTTGTCCGGATTATCCAGCGGCCACCTTGATGATCGGCGTCATACTGGAATTCGCGTTCGCGCGGGGCGATCGTCGTAAGTGAGGACGGCTGTCCAGCCGGGGCGCAACGCTGTTCGTTGCTTACCGAGCTTCGGACCATCACGCACACGAAGCTGTCATCGGTCGTGCGCCCGATCCGCATCTGAAATGTGTCGTCGTTTTCTTCGTACAGAACCCGGTCGGTTTCGGCGGGAGTACCGAGGACATGCGCCATGAACCTGTAACCGCGCAGGGTTACAGGATCCTTCGCGACGTAGAGCACGGTGCGGTTGTCGTCGGCCCAAACCAGGTTGGGTTCGACATTGGCAATTGAGTCAGACAGTTCCTTGCCCGACACGAGATCCTTTATCTTGAGGAGGTACTGCCGTCGGCCAACGGTATCTTCGGCCCACGCGACCATCCGGTTGTCCGGGCTAACCGCCCAGTCGGACAAGGTAAAAAACGCCTTGCCTTTCGCCATTGAAGGTACATCGAAGATGACTTGAGCGGGAGCGGTAACGACCTCGTGATGCCGTTCGATCACCGGATAATTCGCTCCGGTCTTGAAGCGTGATGCGTACCAGTATCCGTTTTTGAGATAGGGAACGGAACTGTCGTCCTGTTTGATGTGTGAAACCGTCTCGTCATAGAGCCTTGCCTGCAACGGCTTAAGCCTTTCGAGTTCAGCATCGGCATAAGCGTTCTCAGCTGCAAGATAGGAGAGCATCTCCAAGTTCTGGCGGGTGTCGTCGCGCAGCCAGTAATAGTGATCCTCACGAGAACCATTGGGAGATTCAACTTGGTGTGGCCTCTTCGCGACCTCCGGTGCTCCGGTAATCTGAGCACTTACAGGAATCGCCCACAGCGTAGTTCCGACAGCCATCGTCGCCCAACGGGTCATCATTTTCCAACCCCTATTCGATAGATTCGAATGAGACAATGCAACTACTACCTTGCAAGTTTTTTGGCTGTATCCTTCCTCTTCTGAAGCGAGATTTCGATTTTAGTTTAGCCGCAGACGTAACTCCCGTTTTTTCCTCCAGTTGGAGCTAGCGTCGAGCCGTATTGTTATCGACTCGCGCGGGTGTCAAATTAGGTGCGACTCCTTGAAACCCGAGTGCGGCCACCTCGCCTCGATTATCCAGATCAGACCGTCTCGGAAGCATCGGCATTGCCTTGGCGATTATCGCTAACGCCCAGCGCCGAAGTAGGGCTTTGCCGCGCAAGCAACCAAAGTAATCCGAAGAACACCACTAGCACCGCCGGAATCATCGCCATTCCCCCAAGGGATTGTTTCGCCGCAACCGCTTGCACCGCTTCCAGCCGGCTGCCCGACAAGCTGGCAAGTGCCTCAGGCCCCCCGGCGGCGGCGACTGCAGCCTGGTCATAAAGGCTGCCAAGGACGGGCAGTGCAAAGTAGATCGACAAAGCGCCCGCCATCCCTATCAGCCCAATCGTCCAGGCCCCACCGCGCGGATAGCGCTCGGCGACCGTCGCGATCATCGTCGGCCACATATAGCAAACGCCGAGGCCCCAGACCGTCGCCGCGACCAGTGCGGACGTGGGAGACGTTGCCCCGCTAAGCAGAAAAAGGCCCGCAGCCGCCAGGATGCTTGATAAGCAGAGCAAACCTTCGGCCGAGAGCCAGCGAGTAAGGGTTCCGGCGAAGTGCCTGCCGACGAACATCAAGGCGCTTACGTAGACGAGAAGCAGAATCCCGCGCATTCCCACAACCTTGCTAAGAGCAAGATCGACCCACTGACCGGGCGCGAGCTCGGATGCTGCTGTTAGAAACATCAGGCCAAACCAGATGAAGAAACTCGGCCGGCGGATGACTTCGTGTAAACGATCCCTCCCGCTCAATCCCATCTGCGCGCTTTCTGTTTGGGGGAACCGGGATTTGAGCGCGATCACTCCAAATATCAATGCCGCCAAAGGGACCAACGCTAGAGCAGGGCGCCATCCAAATCCCCCCCAACTTATTGCGACGCTAGCAAGGCCGCCCACAATCAATCCAGCCGGCCAATAGGCATGGAGCATGTTCATGCGATGCGTTCGGCTTTCGGGATAGAGAGCGGCGATCATGGGATTGATCGTTGCCTCGGTCGCGCCCCAAGCCACGCCATTGATGAACATCCCAATCCAGATCAGGCGGTAAGGATCCAAGCCGGGTGCGAATGCACCACACATGAGCACGACCAGACTGCCTGCAACATACCCCACGGCCGCGAATACGAGCATCGCTCGCATGCCGATCCATTCAAGGATAAGGCTAGTGACAAAAAGCATTATGGCGAAACCGAGGAAGGCTGCCCCCAAGGCCTGTGCGATTAGCGTTGCCGAGATCGTGGCATCAATGGGGTCCAGAAACGTAACCTTGAGATCGCTTGCGATCGCGGCGCGTACCGCAGTGCTGAAGGCGGACGTGAACAACGCGGCGGCCCCTATCCAAAACAGAGTTGTCCGGTTGGTAGTTGCCGTAATATCAGTCATTTTCGCCCTCCACATTCGCCGCCTCGTGCCCATCCAGCCGTTGGGCGCGCTGAACGACGCAGTTAGCCAAACGATGGTGACGATCGCTAGCCATCGCCATCCTCGCTCGGATTTGGGATGACTATCCCACAAGTAATGCTAGACACAAGCCGTCATCCGCATGCGCGCTGAATGCGCGCCTTCCGCTTTGATCCGATGAAGCGATGCCTTGTGGCGGATGGTGATGTCGACGAACGCCCCGTGCCTCCAGGCGACGCTTTAATTTCTCACCAGCGAGCTTCGGCAGGAGGAGGACGCGCCGAAAGGTGGCAGGTAGCGCGGACAAAGTGTCTCTCAACCTACGAACTGCCCAACCGGGCACCCCGAAGGCCGCGAATAAGCGCGAGTTTCAGGTAACAGTCTCCCGTATCGTACGAATGTCGGAATTTGCGCTGACTGCGTGGTGATGCGTGCGGGGTTCGAATTTGCGACGTACTGATTGAGAGATTACATCTCGCAAGTGTGGCGCTTCAAAAGGCCGATGAGCAGCGAGAAGTCCCGCAATAGGGAAGATAATTTTCGAAGGAGCGGGGAGTTGACGATGAAAGTGCAGCTCAGGTGAAAAGCGGACTCAGTGCACTTTCCCATATGTGTGAAGAGTTGCCGTTTCGGGCTTTGAGTAACTTTCGAGACTTTCCAACTGAGTTTCTAAAGCGATCAGGGCAGCCACTCCAGTCGCCGGGATAATTGCGAGCGGAACTCGCTCGGGCCCACTAGCGCCACAACGCCCATGAACGCGGGGTCGGATACGAGCCGACCGAGGCCGTCAGACAACTCGTCGGGATGGATGTCTTCAAGCTCCGCCACGATCAAATGCTGGAGGTCGCCGTTGGCATCCCGATACTTGGTAAGAGTAACTGCTGCGATTGCTCCGTTGTTGACTTTATCGAAGGTGAACTCTGCCGTTATCGTGCCGTAGCGTATCCATGCACCTTGGAAATGCGGACCAGCGACGGCTAAGGCGGCATGGAGGTAGTGCTCAGCTTCACCTTCCTGCAGGCCACACTGATCAAACAGCAGCACAACGTCTCGATTGCCACGCACGTCAGAGACCATCGGTGCGAAGTCAGCGTGGGGATCATCGATGTCCATTGTCACTAATCACCAAATAAGCTGATCACCCGAGTTCGCACCGGCTTCACAACGTCAGCTTGAATACCAGCAACTCGGCATCGACTTTCGCCTGCATGGCTTCAAGAGCTCGCGCGCGCCGCATGCCCAGTTTCCGCGCAAGTGCCTGGCTCGCAGCGTTGTCCTTGTGAATGCGGGCATAAAGCGGCTCTTCGGGATGCTCCCACCCCGCCCACTCGATCACGGCGGCTGACGCTTCATAAGCATAGCCGCGGCGCCACTTGTCCGCGCGAATGCGCCATCCGATCTCGAGCTTGCCGCGCAAGGGGCTGCCAGCTTCGGGCACCACGATGATGCCGCTGAACCCCAACAACGCGTTGTCGCGCTTCCTCTCGACCGCCCAGTACGTGAAGCCATACTTTGCCTGGTGCCACTGGTACCTCATCACTTCGGCGCGGACGCTGCGCGGGGGGACCGCGCCGCCGAGGTACTCCATGACGGCAGCCGTATTGCAATGCTTGCGGTAGCTGGCGACGTCGCTGGCTAGCCAGTTGCGCAGCCGTAGCCGCTTAGTCGTGATGATAGCAGATATACGCATAGGCTTGTGGACCTGTCCGCGTGGCCGGCAGCGCGCTTTCGCGGCGACTGGCCATGTTTGGAGTTTCTCTAGCGAGGGGGTTGCTTTGCGAATGAGCGCCCGTCGCTCAAGAAGCTCCTGGTCGCCGCCGAGGTCGACCGCGCGCCGCGCGGTTGGGAAAAGACCAGCGACCACACCCCTGTGTGGATTGAACTGAAGGACTAAATCATGTCCTCGGGCCGGACCAACCGATCGAAGTCGGCGCCGCTCACCCCGCTCGCCAGCGCGGCTTCGCGCAAGATCGTACCGTCCTTGTGCGCCTTCTTGGCGATCGCGGCGGCGCGGTCATAGCCGATCTCGGGCGCCAGCGCGGTCACCAGCATCAGCGAGTTGGCGACACCGCGCGCGATATTGTCGCGGCGCGGCTCGAGTCCCTTGAGCAGGTGCTCGGTGAAGCTCGCGCTTGCATCGCCCAGCAAGCGCACCGAGCGTAAGCCGTTCCACGCCATGACCGGGCGGTAGGTGTTGAGTTCGAACTGCCCCTGGCTGCCGGCGAAGGTCACCGCGGCGTGATTGCCGAACACCTCGATGCACACCTGCGTCAGCGCCTCGACCTGTGTGGGATTGACCTTGCCGGGCATGATCGAGCTGCCCGGCTCGTTCTCGGGCAGCGCCAGCTCGCCAAGGCCAGAACGGGGACCCGAGCCGAGCAGGCGAATGTCGCTCACTATCTTATACAGGCTCGCCGCCAGCGCATTGAGCGCGCCGTGGGCGAACACCAGCTCGTCGTGCGAAGCGAGCGCGGCGAATTTGTTGGGCGCGGTGACGAACGGCAGGCCGGTGAGCGCGGCGATGCGCGTCGCAACCGCCTCGGCGAAACCGTCAGGGGCGTTGAGCCCGGTGCCCACCGCGGTGCCGCCTTGCGCCAATTGGTACATGCCCAGCAGGGAAAGTTCGATCCGCGCGATTCCCGCCTCGACTTGCGCGGCGTAGCCGGAAAATTCCTGCCCCAGCGTCAGCGGAGTGGCGTCCTGCGTATGCGTGCGGCCGATCTTGACGATGCCGGCCCAACGCACTGCCTTGGCCGCCAAGCCGCTGTGCATCTCGCGCAGCGCCGGCAGCAAACGCCGCACGATCTCGCCGGCCACCGCGACGTTGATCGCGCTGGGAAACGTGTCGTTCGAGCTCTGGCTGAGGTTGACGTGGTCGTTGGGATGCACGGGCTCCTTCGATCCCACCGTTCCGCCGAGCAACTGAATCGCGCGATTGGCGATCACCTCGTTGGCGTTCATATTGCTCTGGGTGCCCGAGCCGGTCTGCCACACGACCAGCGGGAACTCGCCGTCGAGCTTGCCGTCCGCCACTTCCTGCGCGGCGGCGGAGATCACATCGGCCAGCCGCGGTTCGAGCAGGCCGAGGTCGCGGTTGACCTCCGCCGCGGCGCGCTTGATCGTGCCAAGCGCGCGGACCAGCGGCAGCGGCATGGTCTCGCCGCCGATCTTGAAGTTCTGCAAGCTGCGCTGGGTCTGCGCCCCCCACAAGCGGTCCGCCGGCACCTCGATGGGTCCCAAGGTGTCACTTTCGGTGCGGGATTGGTTCATCCGCGGCCGCGATAGGGGGCGACGCCCTGGTCGGGCACCCACAAGCCCTCGGGCGGAGCGCCGGTCTGCCAGAACACGTCGATCGGAATGCCGCCGCGCGGGTACCAGTAGCCGCCGATGCGGAGCCAGCGCGGCTGCATCTCTTCCACCAGCCGCAAGCCGATGCCCACGGTCACATCCTCGTGGAAGCCGCAATGGTTGCGAAAGCTGCCCAGGAACAGCTTGAGGCTTTTGGATTCGACGATCGTTGCGCCCGGAGCATAATCGATCACCAGGTGCGCGAAGTCCGGCTGGCCGGTCACCGGGCACAGCGAAGTGAACTCCGGCGCGGCGAAGCGCACCAGATACAGCGACCCGCCGCGCGGGTTCGGCACGTAATCGAGCGCCGCGTCAGCCGGCGACGCGGGCAGCGTGCTCGCCTGCCCCAGGTGCATCGGCCCCTGACCACCGAAGGAGGGTGTGTCGCTCATGCCGCGCATCTGGCCCGAATTGCGCGGCCCCGCAAGGCGGGTGTGGACTTGGCCAATTGAGTGCCTATTCAGCGCCCCGGACGCTTTGAACGGGCGCCTTCGGGAATTATGCGACACCTTGCCACCGCCAGCCTGTTAGTGCTCGCCGTCCTGGGCGGGCCGAATCCTGCGCCGCTCGCCGCGCAGACCGCGCCGGGCGAATTCCGGCTGCCCACTCCCACGCCCACTCCGACCGATATCCAGGGACCGGTCGATCCCGACGCGCCGATCCTGACCCGCCCGCGCGATACCACTCCCACACCGCGCCCCACCGCGACGCCCGCGCCCGCGCCGGCTCCCCGGCCCACCGCGACTGCCGCGCCGCGCCCGCTACTGCCGCCGCGCAACAGCTCGCTGCCGCCGCGCTTCACCCCGCCCGCCGCACCGACACCGCAGGAGTCCGAAGCAGTGGTCACCGGCGGCGCGACCCCATTTCCCGGCGCGTCCACGGGGACGGATGCCTCGGTCCCCGTCATCCCGCCGACCGCGAGCCAGCCCGCCTCCGCCACGCCCGGCGCAGCCGACAACTCGCTCCCCCCGTGGCTGCTCGCGTTGGCCGGGCTGATCGTTGCGCTAGCGGCAGGCGGCGCGATCGCATGGCGCTGGAGGCGGCGCCGGAGTGCGCGTCAGACTCCCGAGATCGAGCCGCCGCTGGTCGCGCGCCAGCCAAGCGCACCGCCGGTCGCCGAGCCGCCGCTGGCCGTTATCGCCGCGCCGCTGGCGATCGAGGCGCGCGCGGTCCGGCTGTCGCGCAGCATGCTGTTCGCGACGCTCAGCTACGAGCTGGTCGCGACCAACCGCGGCGGCCGGCCGCTCGACACCGTGCGCTTTGGCGCGGACCTGGTCACGGCGCATGCCCGCATCCCGACCGACCAGCAACTGGCGGACCCGCTCGTGGCGCTTGAGGCGGTCAAGACGTTCGAACGTCTCGAGCCGGGCGAGAGCGTGGAATTCGCCGGCGAGCTACGGCTGCCGGTCAGGGATATCCGCCCGATCCCCCACGGCAAGGCGGTGGTCTATGTGCCGCTGCTGCGCGTCCGGGCCGAGGCCGAGGGGCTTGACCCGGTCGCGCGGACTTTCGTTGTCGGACTGCGAACCGATGGCCTGAGCAAGCGCCTGCAGCCGTTCCGGCTCGACGAGATGCCGCAGACCTACCACGCGGTCAGCCAGCACGCGCTCGACTAGGCCGGGATCGGCAGCTACCCTCGCCGCGATGGATAGTCTCGTCTCGACCGACTGGCTGGCGCGCGAACTGGGAGCGGCCGATCTCACGGTGCTCGACGCCACCGCCCATGCGACCGACCCATCACGCGATGCGAAGGTCGAATTTGCCGCCGGGCACATCCCCGGTGCGCGCTTGCTCGACCTGGCGAGCTTCAAGGACGCATCCTCGACGGTGACGAACGCGTTGCCGACCGCCGCGCAGTTCCCCGGGCGGATGGCCGCGCTCGGCGTTTCGCCCACCAACCGCGTGGTGCTCTACGACGACAGCGCGGTGAAGAGCGCGGGCCGCGCGTGGTTCGTCCTGCGCATGAACGGCATGGCGAACGTCGCCATCCTCGACGGCGGGCTGGCCAAATGGCAGGCCGAAGGGCGCGAGCTGGAGGCGGGGGAACGCGATATCGAGGGCATCCGGCCTGAAAGTTCCGAAGCGACGTGGGCGCGCGTGCGCACCAAGGCGGACATGCTCGCCAACCTCGACAGCCGCGCCGAACAGGTGATCGACGCGCGCGATGCCGGGCGCTTTACCGGCGAGACAATCGACACCGTTCACGGCCTGCCCGGCGGCCACATTCCCGGCGCGCGCAACCTGTTTTTCCGTGATCTTTATAATTCCGACGGCACCTTTCGCTCCGATGCGCACCTGCGCGCCGCATTCGAGCGCGCCGGCGTCGATCTGGCGCGTCCGATCGTCACCAGCTGCGGCAGCGGGGTCACTGCTTCGGTGCTGTTGTTCGCACTGCACCGGCTCGGCGTGGACGATGCCGCGCTCTACGACGGCAGCTGGAGCGAGTGGGGGGCCGATCCGGCAACGCCCAAGGAAACCGGGGCGGCGGCCTGACGATGGCGCAAGGACCCGACCATAAGCCTGCCACCCGCCTGGTCCAAGCCGGCCGGCGGCCCGAATGGACCGGCCCGGCGGTCAATCCGCCGGTCTGGCGCACAAGCACGCACCTTTTCGCCGACTGCGCCGACCTCAAGGCCGGGCGGCCCAACGCCGACGGCCATTTCTACTACGGCCGCCGCGGCACGCCGACTCAGTGGGCGCTGGCCGAAGCTCTGACCGAACTCGAGCCCGGCTCGGCGGGCACCGTGCTTTATCCCAGCGGGACAGCGGCAATCGCCGGGGCGCTGCTCGCGGTGCTGCGGCCCGGCGACGCGCTGCTGGTGACCGACAACGCTTATGAACCATCGCGGACGATGGCGCTGGGTCTGCTCAAGCGGATGGGCGTCGAGGCCCGCTTTTTCGATCCGCTCGACGTCGATGCGTATCGCGCGGCGTTCACCGATCGGACCCGCGCCGTCCTGCTCGAAAGCCCGGGCAGCCTGACGATGGAAGTATGCGACGTGCCCGCGCTCGCCAGGATCGCGCGCGAACACGGCGCGGTCAGCCTGCTCGACAACACCTGGGCAAGTCCGCTCGGCTTTCCGGCACTGACCCGCGGGTGCGACATCGCGGTGATGAGCCTGACCAAGCACGTCGGCGGCCATTCGGACCTGATGATGGGCTCGGCGAGCGCCGGCGAGCGCTGGCATGCGCGGCTGCGCCAGACCGCGCAGAGCCTCGGCCAGGTGGTCTCGCCCGACGATGCCGCGCTGGCGCTGCGCGGCCTGCGGACGATGGCGGTGCGGATCGAGCGCAGTACCGCAAGCGCGCTCGCGGTGGCGCGCTGGCTGGATGGCCGCCCCGAGGTGGCGCGCGTACTGTGCCCGATGCTGCCGGGCGCGCCGGGGCACGAACTGTGGCGGCGCGATTTCACCGGGGGCTGCGGGCTGCTGAGCTTCGTGCTCGCCAGCCGCGACGAAGCCGCGCGCGCGCGCATGATCGATGCGCTCACGCTGTTTGGCATCGGCTACAGCTGGGGCGGCTACGAAAGCCTGGTCATCCCGGTCGATCCGGCGGGCATTCGCAGCATTTCCAGCTGGCCTCCCGCGGACTGTGACCCTGGCGACCGCTGGGGCGTGCGGCTGTCGGTCGGGCTCGAGGATGCAGGCGACCTGATCGCCGACCTCGAGCAGACCTTCGCGGCGATGGACGCGGCGTGAGCGTGCGCGCGGCGGACGGGCTGAGGAAGCGCGCTTCTCAAGAGAGCACCACCGTCGGAGACGTGATCGCAGCGCTTGACCGCTGGGCGCTTGAGATCGGCTCGCTGCAAATCACGCTGTGGGACACGCTGGTGTTTGTGGGCGTGCTCATCGGCATTTTCTTCGCCGCGTGGCTGTTCAGCCGCACCGCGCGGCGGCTGCTGCGGCGGCTCACCGGCTTCGACGAGACCCAGCGGTTGCTGGCCGAAAAGCTCATCACCATCGCGGTGTGGTCGGTGGCGTTCTTCGTCGGGATCGACGTGCTCGGCATCGACCTGACCGCGCTGGCGGTGTTCTCGGGCGCGTTCGGCCTCGCCATCGGCTTCGGCCTGCAAAAGACCTTCGGCAACCTGATCGCCGGAATCATCCTGCTGATGGACCGCTCGATCAAGCCGGGCGACGTGATCGCCATCGCCGACGCGGCGGGCAATTCGACTTTCGGGCAAATCCGCAAGATCGGCATCCGCGCGGTCTCGCTGACCACGCGCGACCAGAAGGAATACCTGATCCCCAACGAAAACCTGATGATCAATCAGGTCGAGAACTGGTCGTATTCGTCCAGGAACGTGCGGGTGCAGGTGCCGGTCGGGATCGGTTACGGCTGCGACATCGTCGAAGTCGAGAAACTGATGCTCGAAGCGGCCAAAAGCGCCACGCGCGTCCTGACCACGCCCCCGCCCGTGGTCTGGCTCGACAGCTTCGGCGAGAGCGCCATCCAGTTCCAGATCCACTGCTGGATCAACGACCCCGAGGAAGGCGTGGGCAACGTCCGTTCCGACGTTCTCAAGCGGCTGTGGGCCTTGTTCCGCGAACACGAGATCGAAGTCCCTTTTCCCCAGCGCGACATCAATCTGAAGGACAGCGCGCAATTGCGCACGCTGGTCGAGGCGATCGCACGGCGACCAGGTTCGGATGTGGCGGAAGCCTAGCTTCGCGGCCAGCTACCCAAGCTTTCAAAATCGCGCCTTCCCGGTCTGACAGGCAATCTGGCTGGCGAGCGTGGCTCCGCGCCGCCATCTCCCCCTCATGGCCGCAACAGGAACAGTCTATCTCGTCGGCGCGGGTCCGGGCGACCCGGACCTGCTGACATTGCGCGCCGCGCGGCTGATCGAGCGCGCGGGGCTGATCGTCCACGACGGGTTGGTCGATCCGGCGACCCTCGCGCTCGCCCGACCGCACGCCGAGCTGGTCTCGGTCGCCAAAAGCCGCGCGCGCCACACGCTGGCGCAGGAGGCGATCAACGCGCTGCTGGTGCGCGAGGCGCGCGCCGGGCGCGATGTCGTGCGTTTGAAGGGCGGCGATCCGCTGGTGTTCGGCCGCGGCGGCGAGGAAGCCGAGGCCTGCCGCGCCGCCGGCATTCTGGTCGAGATCGTCCCCGGGATCAGCGCCGCCAATGGCGCCGCCGCCGCGGCGCAGATCGCACTCACTCACCGCGACACGGCAAGCGTGGTCAGCTTCGTCGCCGGGCAGTGCAAAGGGCTCAGCGAGCAGAACTGGGCCGGGCTCGCCGGCAAGGGCCGCACGCTGGTGATCTACATGGGCGTCAAGACCGCGCCGCAAATCGCCGAGAAGCTGATGGCCGACGGACTCGCCCCCGACATGCCGCTGGCGGTGATCGAGAATGCCTGCCGCCCGGCGATGCGCGTGCTGCGCGGGCCGCTGGCCGCCCTGCCCGACCTGGTCGCACGCAAGCGGGTGAAAAGCCCCGCCCTCATCGTGATCGGCGAGGTGACCGCGCGCGCAGATGCCCCAAATGACGCAGAACTCGCCGCGCTGGCGGAGGCGCACGCATGAGAATCCTCACCGGCAACGACCTGAAGACCGGCGCGGTCACCTGGTGGACCGGCTACGACTGGTCGGCGCATGTCGAGGACGCGGTCGACGCCGGGGACCAGGCCGACGCGATCCTTGCGCGCGAGGCCGCCGCCTGCCGGGTCAACAACCCCTACGTCATCGACGGCGAAAAGACCGCGGATGGCGTCCGCCCGGCGCATATCAAGGACCGCATCCGCGCGCTCGGCCCGACCGTCCGCCCCGACCTGACCTTGAAACCCGCCGACCCTAAAGCCGGCAGCTGGGTGATTTGATGCGCCCCGTTTCTCCCATCCCGCTCATGCTGAGCTTGTCGAAGCATGCTCGTTCGACTGCAGCGTCCTTCGACAGGCTCAGGACGAGCGGAGGTAGTGCTCGTGTATAAGTACGATCAATACGACCAGGCCATGGTCGACACCCGCGTCGAGGAATTCCGCGACCAGGTGCGCCGCCGCCTCTCGGGCAAGCTCGACGACGACCAGTTCAAGCCGCTGCGGCTGAAGAACGGGCTCTATCTCCAGCTCCATGCCTACATGCTGCGGGTCGCGATTCCCTATGGCACGCTCGACAGCCGCCAGATGCGCGCGCTGGCGGAGATCGCGCGCAGGTACGACCGCGGCTACGGCCATTTCACCACTCGCCAGAACATCCAGTACAACTGGATCAAGCTGGCCGAGGCGCCCGACATCCTGGCCGATCTCGCCAAAGTCGAGATGCACGCCATCCAGACCAGCGGCGAATCGATCCGCAATATCTCGTCCGACCAGTACGCGGGCGCCGCCGCCGACGAGCTGATCGACCCGCGCCCATGGTGCGAGATGCTGCGGCAGATGACCAATTTCATGCCCGAATTCAGCTACCTGCCGCGCAAGTTCAAGATCGCGGTGATCGCCAGCGCGGAAGACCGCGCGGCGCTGCGCTGGCACGATTTCGCGCTGCGGATAGTCGAGGACGCGGCCGGCGAAATCGGCTTCGAGGTCTACGCCGGCGGCGGCATGGGGCGCACGCCGTTCATCGCGTACAAGATCCGCGAGTTCTTGCCGACTTCGCAGATCTTCAGCTATCTCCAGGCCGTGCTGCGGGTGTGGAACCGCCATGCGCGGCGCGACAACATCCACAAGCAGCGGATGAAAATCCTGGTCCACGATCTTGGCCAGGAGGAGTTCACCCGCCAGGTCGAGGCCGAGTTCGCGCACTTCCTGTCGCTCGCTGAGGATTTCCCCCAGGCCGAATACGACCGCGTCGCCGGGTACTTCGCACCCCCGCCGTTCGAGCAAAGGCTGAGCGACCAGCTCGACCTGTCGGACCCGGCCTTCGCGGCGTGGGCCAAGCAACAGGTCATTGCGCACCAGGCGCCGGGCTATGCCATCGCCAACGTGAGCCTCAAGCCCATTGGCGGCATCCCCGGCGACATCTCGGCCGACCAGATGGACATCATGGCCGACCTCGCGAAACGCTACAGCTTCGACGAGCTGCGCGCGACGCACGCGCAGAACCTCGTGCTGCCGCACGTGCGCAAAGCGGACCTTTACGCGGTGTGGCAGGCGCTCACCGCGGCAGGGCTGGCCGACGCCAACCTCGACCTGGTCAGCGACATCATCGCCTGCCCCGGCCTCGATTACTGCAGCCTCGCCAACGCCCGCTCGATCCCCGTCGCGCAGAAGATCGCCGAGCGCTTCGCCGATCCGGCGCGACAGGCCGATGTCGGCGAACTCAAGATCAAGATCTCGGGCTGCATCAACGCCTGCGGCCATCACCACGCGGGCAACATCGGCATCCTCGGCGTCGACCGCAAAGGCAGCGAGAGTTACCAGCTCCTGCTCGGCGGATCGGGCGACGAGGACACCACCCAGGCCAAGATCGCCGGCCCCGGGTTCGACGAGGCGGGGATCGTCGACGCGGTCGAACGCGCGGTCGAGCACTACCGCACGGTCCGCGATCCCGGCGAGCGCTTCATCGATACTTACCGCCGCGTCGGCATGGATGGCTTCAAGGAGGCGGTCTATGGCTGAGCCCGGCAACCAGGCCTTCCCGACCGCGCTGCGCTTCCGCGACGATCCCGCCGCGGACGAACCGGCGGTCTCGCTCGACGCGTTCCTGGTCCAGGAAGAAGCCGACTCGGTGCGGATCGAGGCGGGCGAGGATGTCACCGTCCTGTTCCCGCACCTGGACCGGGTCCGCCTGATCGAGGTTGACTTCCCGCGCTTCCGCGACGGGCGCGGGTTCTCGACCGCGCGCATGCTGCGCGAGGCGGGCTATGCCGGCGAGCTCAAGGCGACCGGCGACGTGCTGGTCGACCTCATTTTCTTCATGCGCCGCTGCGGCTTCGACAGCTTCGCCCCCGACCGGCCGCTGGACTCGGCGGATGCCGAAGCCGCGCTCAGCCGCTGGGATCACGTTTATCAGCCCGCCGCCGATGGGCGCATGCCGATCTGGAAGCTGCGGCATGGCTGATCTCGGCCTCGCGCGGCTGATCGACCGGATCGACACCGCGCCGCGCTTCACCGCGGCCGACGCGATCCGCCTCAACCACGCGTACCGCGCGAGCGACACCGCGGCGCTGCTAGACGCCGTGCTCAACGAAGGCGTCGCGGGGCGGGTCGCGGTGGTGTCCAGCTTCGGGGCGGAGAGCGCGGTGCTGCTCCACCTGGTGGCGCAAACCGCGCCCGACACGCCGGTGCTGTTCCTCGACACCGGCAAGCACTTTTCCGAAACGCTGGCCTATCGCGACGAATTGGTCGCGCGGCTGGGGCTGACCAATCTCCAGGTGCTGGCGCCCGACCCCGCGCTGCTGGCCCGCCGCGACGATACCGGCCTGCGCTGGTCCTACGATCCCGACGGGTGCTGCGAAATCCGCAAGGTGCTGCCGCTCGCCGCCGCGCTGGCCGGGTTCGACGCCTCGCTGACCGGGCGCAAGGCGTTCCAGGCGAGCACGCGGGCGCACCTGCCGCGGTTCGAAGCCGACGGTTCGGACCCGCTCGGCCGGCTCAAGATCAACCCGCTGATCGACTGGCAGGCGGCGGACCTGGCCGCCTACCTGGCAAGACACGACCTGCCCGCGCACCCGCTGGTGGCGGCAGGCTACCCCTCGATCGGGTGTTCTCCGTGCACCACCAGGGTCGCGCCGGGAGAGGACCTGCGCAGCGGCCGCTGGAAGGGCTGGGACAAGACCGAGTGCGGCATCCACTCGCCCGTCCAGCTCGGCCCCGACGGCGAGCTGCCGCCGGGCTACGAGCCGTTCCTCTAGGCCGGATACGACAACGGTGCCGGGGCGCGCACGCCGCCGGCACCGCCATTGTTCAACCGGCGATCAGCCCTCGACGCGGACGATCGTCGCGGACTTGCCTTCGGGGTTGACCGAGGTCCACACGCCCTTGTCGTCGACCTTTTCGGTGTTGCAGACCTCCTTGGCGCCTTCTTCGTCCTTGGTGTAGCAGAAGGTTTCGGCAGACTTCTGGACCCACTTGCCGGTCTCGACCTGCTTGCCGTCCTTCATGTCGACATAAGTGCCGTCGGCCTTGAGCTCTTCGTTGATCACCTCGCCCGCGGCGGTGGTGACCGTGTACTTGCCGACCGGCGACTTGCCGTCGGCGGCCATGACTTCCACTGGCGCGGCGGCCACTTCCTCGGTCGCTTCGGGCGCGGGCGCCTCTTCGCGCGAGCAGGCCCCAAGCGTCGCCAGCGCGGCGACAATAATCAAACGCTTCATCGATATTCCCCTTTGTGTGCTTGTCGTCCGCGATCCGCCGTCATGCGAATCGCGTCCCCGCCCGAGACTATCAGCCCGCTGGCGGCTGTCGATTGCCGATGTTGTCGCGGCTCAGCCTTCGACGCGAACGACCGTCGCCACAGCGCCAGTGTCCGGATCCTTCGAGGTGTAGACGCCCTTGTCGTCGACCTGTTCGGCGTAGCACTTCTCCTTGGAGTCCGGCTTGTCCGAGGTTTCACAGTATTCGGCGGGCGATTTCTGCACCCACTTGCCGGTGTCGGACACCTTTCCGTCGGCATCGGTAACCGCATAGGTCCCATCAGGCTTCACATCCGCCGTGTGCACCTTGCCGTCGGCTGTGGTGACCTCAAACTTGCCGTAAGACGGTTTGCCGTCGGCAGCCATGATCTCGGCGGCGGGGGCGGCGGCTTCCTCAGTGGCTTCGGGCGCGGGCGCTTCGGCTTGCGAGCACGCCGCGAGCGTCGCCAGTGCGGCGACGGCGATGATCTTCTTCATGATGTAAATTCCCCTGTTCGAAACGCTCCGGCGGCTATTACCGCCATGGCGACTCGCGATCCCGGCCGGACCCTATGACTCCGGCGGGGCCGTGTCGAATCCGCCGCCTACAGCCACCGCTTTTCGCGGTACCAGCGCGCGGTTGCCTTGAGGCCTTCGCGCGTGGGGATGCGCGGGCGCCAGAGTTCGGGGGGAACCGCACGATCCTCCCGCGCGAGCCAGTCGGGATGGCACATGTAACCGACACGGTCGGCGGTCAGGCGCGCGCGCGAGCGGCGGACCAGCCGGTCCAGGCCCGCGACGCGTGCGAGCATCGGGCGCGAGAGGTGGATCACCCACGGCCGCCGGCCCACCGCCCAGCCGATCACCCGCGCCAGCTCGCGATGGCTCCAGCCGCCGCGGTGGCCGTCGTCGGGCTCGAACATCCGATGGCTGACGCCGTCCCCGCCCGGCACCAGCGCGACCAGGAGTTCGGCGAGGTCCTGCACGTGGATCAGCGAGCTGCGCCCCGGCGGCGGAACCGGGACCACGCCCAGCCTGGCGAGCTTGAACATCTCCAGGTAGTCGACGTCCCACGGGCCGTAGACGCCGGGCGGGCGAACGATCGTCCAGTCGAGCCCGCTCGCCATGACCAGCCGCTCGGCCCGCTCTTTCGACGCACCGTAGGCCGACAGGCCCGGTTCGCGCGCCGAGAGCGAGGAGACGAACACCAGCCGCGGCACCCCGGCCCGCGCCGCGGCTTCGATCAGCGCCAACGTGCCGGCGACATTGGCCGCCTCGAACGCCGCCAGATCGCGCGCGGTGGTCAGTCCGGCAAGGTGGATCACTGCTTCCGCGCCCGCGACCAGCCGCGCCAGCGCCGCAGGGTCGGCGAGGTCGCCGCGGACCCATTCGGCGCCTTCGGACCCGTGCGGCTCCTTGCGCGCCAGCGCGCGCACGGCGAGCCCGCTCCGTTCCAGCGCGGCTAGCGTCGCGCGGCCGACGAAGCCGGTCGCCCCGGTCAGCGCCATAAGCGGCGCCCGGCTCACAGCAGCACCATGTGGTCGCGGTGAACGACCGCCGAGCGCGGGGCGTAGCCGAGCAGACCTGCCTGCTCGCCCGCCTTGCGCCCGGCGATCGCGCGGCACTCGGTGGCCGAGTATTCGACCAGGCCTTGCGCCAACCGATCGCCCTTCGCGCTGTGAATGGTCACCAGGTCGCCGCGCACGAAGTTTCTCGCCACCTCGGTGATCCCCGCCGCAAGCAGGCTCGCCCCGCCCGCCAGTGCGCTCGCGCAGCCTTCGTCCACCGTCAGTACGCCGCTGGGCGCCAGTCGCCCGCCGAGCCAAGCCTGGCGCGCGGTGGAATTGCGCTGGGGCACGAACAGCGTCCCCGTGCCGCTGGCGATGGCTTTCGCGATGGGCGATCGATGCGTTCCGTTGACGATCGCCAGCGCGATCCCGGCGCGCTCGGCGATGCGCGCGGCCTGCAGTTTGGAGGTCATGCCGCCCGACCCCAGTCCCGACGAGGACGCCGCGCTCGCCATCGCCATGACTTCGTCGGTCACGCCCTCGACGCGCGGGATTAGCCTGGCGCCAGGTCCGTGCGGATCGCGGTCGTACAGCCCGTCGACGTCGGACAGCAGCAGGACCGCATGCGCGCCGGCCACTTGCGCCACGCGCGCGGCGAGCCGGTCGTTGTCTCCAAAGCGGATTTCCTCGGTCGCCACGCTGTCGTTCTCGTTGACCACCGACACCGCGCCGGCCTCGAGCAGCCGCTCGAAAGTGGCGGACGCATTGAGATAGCGCCGCCGGTCCTCGAGATCCTCGAGCGTCAACAGCATCTGCGCGGCGATCAGACCGTGCGCGCCGAGCGCCTGCGACCACAGCCCGGCCAGCGCGATCTGACCGACCGAGGCTGCGGCCTGGGCATCGGCGAGGCTGCCGCGCCCGCCCCGCGCCAGCTTGAGCCGGGCCGCGCCCAACGCGATCGCGCCCGAGCTGACCACCACCACCTGCTGGCCGCCCGCGCGAAGCTGCGCGATATCCTGCGCCAGCGAGGTCAGCCACGCCGCGCGCACCTCCCCGCCTTCCACCAGCAGCGACGAGCCGACCTTGAGGACTAGCCGCGGGCAGGCCTTGGCATCGGCAAGCTGGGCGAGCGCGGAAACGGACATGGCGGCGCGCTTAGCGAAGCGGCGCGCGCCAGTCACGCGGCCAGTCGAGCAAGCTTATCGATTAGATCGGCGACCAGTCGCCGCCGTCGGCGGGCACGTCTTCGACCTCGTGGCCCTTGGTCTCGGTGGCGGTGCGGTCGGGCAGGTAGCCGAGTATGGCGTCGAGCAGCGCCTCGACCCCTTCGCCAGTCACGCCCGAGATCGGCAACACATGGTCCGCGCCGGCTGCCTTGAGTTCGTCCGTGTAGCCCGCCGCCAGCTCGCCGTCGGCAAGGTCGATCTTGTTGAGCGCGACCAGCCGCGGCTTGTCCTCGAGCCCAGCGCCGTAGGCGGCCAGTTCGTCCTCGACGATTCGCAGCGCCTCGGCCGGGTCGACCCCGGCGATGTCGATCAGGTGGATTAAAACCCGGCAACGCTCGATATGGCCGAGGAACCGATCGCCGATCCCCGCGCCTTCCGCCGCCCCCTCGATCAACCCCGGGATGTCGGCGATCACGAACTCGCGGTTGCGGTGGCGCACCACGCCGAGCTTGGGCACGAGGGTGGTGAAAGCGTAGGCGCCGACTTTGGCCTGCGCGTTCGACACCTGGTTGATGAAAGTGCTCTTGCCGGCGTTGGGCAGGCCAACGAGGCCGACATCCGCCAGCAGCTTCAGCCGCAGCCAGACCCACAGTTCCTGCGAGGCGATGCCAGGCTGGTGCTGGCGCGGGGCGCGGTTGGTGCTGGTCTTGTAACTGGCGTTGCCGCGCCCGCCCATGCCGCCTTCGAGCAGCACCACCCGCTGACCGACCTCGGTGAAGTCGGCAAGCACCTCCTCCTTGTCGTCGCTGAGCACCTGGGTGCCCACCGGCACCTTGATCACCAGGTCGGGCGCGCCGGCCCCGGTGCGGTCCTTGCCCATGCCGTGGCCGCCGCGTAGGGCCTTGAAGTGCTGGCTGTAGCGAAAGTCTATCAGCGTGTTGAGGCCCGCGACCGCGACCAGCACGATGTCCCCGCCCTTGCCGCCGTTGCCGCCGTCCGGGCCGCCATACTCGACATACATCTCGCGCCGAAAGCTCACGGCACCGGGCCCGCCCGCGCCGGACTTGAGAAAGATCTTGGCCTGATCGAGAAAGTGCATTTTTGTTTAGCCTCAAGCGCCGGCGGGCCCGTCCGGGCCCTTGGCTATCCTCCGCGGCTGCTCCCTCCCGTTGGTCGGGGCCGCTGCGGGCGCGCGGTTGCGCTTGCGATCCGCTGGTCGCGGACCGGGTGAATACTCAACATCGGGCTTAGGCCGATTTCGGACTTGCGACCAGCAAGTCCGCAAGCGCGAACGCGCGCTGGCCGGTCAGGCCGAAGCCAAGCGGCCCGGATGGGCCGCGCCCGGCGTTTGAGGGCGGAAACCAGAAACAACCATTTCCTGATCGGAGATCAGGAAATGGTGGAGCCGAGGGGGATCGAACCCCTGACCTCGTCATTGCGAACGACGCGCTCTCCCAGCTGAGCTACGGCCCCGTTCCAGTTCCTCGGGCTCGCACCGGCGGACCGGCGCAAGCGAGCGCGGCCACTAGACAAGGGCGTTCCGCTTGCCAAGGCCCAATCGCGGCCCTTTCAGCGGGACCCGCTCGGCGTGAGCTCTGGAGCCGGCTGCGGCGGGGGCAGCGTGATCGTCGGCTGAGGCGCGACCGGTTCCGGAGTGAGCACAATCACCGGCTCGGGCGCGGCTTGTTCCGGCATCAGCACGATCACCGGTGCGGCGGGCGCCGGGGGAAACGCAGGCACGGCGTCCGCCACGCTCGAGCCCGGCGGAACCGTGACCGCTGGATCGAGCGGGTTGACGTAACTGGTATAGGTCGACTGCAGCACCGGCGGGCCATATTCGGCATCCCACCGCGCGACATCAAGTTGGAACTGCTCGTAAGCGCGGAAGAAATCCTCATAAACCGCCTCGATCCGCGGCATGCTGCGGGCGGCGAAGGCAGTGAGGTCGGCGGGGGCGACAAGCAGCGATTCCTGCGCCACCGCGAGCGAAGTGTCGCACAGCGCCTTGCGCGCCGGGGGCAGCGCGAAATAGTTGTACACCTGCGTCATGTAGCCATCGAGCACGTCGCGGAAGCCCGCGCCGTACTTCTGGCGAAACTCGCTCTCGAGCGTCTTGTTGGCCGCTGACAGCCCGCGCGCCTGGTTCTTGAGCAGCGCCTTGTAGCCCTGCAGGATCGGATCGTATTCGGGCTCAAGACAATTGAGCGCGGCCACGTTGAGCGCCGAGCGCAGGTTCCACGTGGTCTGCGCCGGAGTGAGCGCGTAGTTCACCGTGTGGCGCACGCCATCGAACTGGACCGCCGGAATGGGCATGCCTTCGAAGCTGTCCGCCGGCGGGCTCGGCCGCAGGGGCACATACTTGACCACCGGAGGTGGCGGCGGCGGGGGAGGCGGGGGAGGAGGCGGCGGCGGGGTGACGCAACCCGCGAGGAACGCGAGCCCGGCCATGACCGCGACGATGCGCATGGGCGAGCCGACTGGAAGGCTTGTTTTGAACGACATGCGGCGCGGCCCTCCTCGGCCTGCATAAGGTTTTGCCAACCAAAGCCTTTCGCTCGGCTGAAGCGCGCCGCTCTATCGTCTTAAGCAAGCAAAGAAAATGCCCGGGATGCGGTTGGCACCCCGGGCACGATAAAGCGATTCTGGCGTGCGACTATTCGCGGCTGCCCATGAAGCTGAGCAGGAACTGGAACATGTTGATGAAGTCCAAATACAGCGTCAGCGCGCCCAGGATAATCGCCTTGCCGGCGAACTCGGTGCCGCGCAGCACCGCGTATTCGTTCTTCAGCCGCTGCGTATCGTAGGCGGTCAGGCCGGCGAAAATCAGCACTCCGATGAAGCTGATGGCGTACATCAGCGCCGGGCTCTGGAAGAACATGTTGGCGACCATGGCGACGATCAGCCCGACCACACCCATGATCAGGAAGCTGCCCCAGCCGCTGAGATTCTTCTGGGTGGTGTACCCATACAGGCTCAGCCCGGCGAACGCCGCCGCGGTGGCGAAGAAGGTCACGGCAATCGAACCGCCGGTAAAGCGCAGGAAGATCGTCGACAGCGACAGCCCCATGAGTACCGCGAAAGCCCAGAACATGCCCTGCAGCGTGGTCTTGGAAAAACGGTTGGCGCCAAAGCTCATCGCCAGCACGACGGCCAACGGCGACAGCGCTACCAGCCACATCAGCGGACCGCTGGCGAAATTCACCGCCAGACCCGAATTGAAGGTCAGCAATGAAACCACGCCGGTCAGCAGCACGCCGCTGGTCATGTAGTTGTAGATCGACAGCATGTGCTTGCGCAGGCCTGCGTCGAAAACGACCGCACCACCGGCGCGCGGCACCGAGCCGAAGCCGGTCGTCGTCGTGCGAGGTTCAAAATCGGCCATCTCAATCCTACTCCAAAGGCCCGCCGCGAACATGCGGGGGCGATAGTCCCGAATATCGAGCTTCGCGCCGACTTTTTCAAGGAAAACCGGACGGGCGGCAGTTAATCGTCGGTGCGCGCCGCGGCGGCCATTTCGCGGCTCCGGTCGCGCGCCGCGCGCAAGGTTTCGGTGACAAGGCGCACCAGCGCCTCGCCCTCATCGAGAACATCCAGCCCGGCTTCGGTCGTGCCGCCCGGACTGGCGACCTTGCGCGCCAGTTCGGCCGGAGACTGCGGCGCCACGGCGGCGAGCGCGGCAGCCCCTTCGACCATCCGCAACGCCAGCCGCTGCGCCTGCTCGCCGTCCAGGCCAAGCCGTGTTCCGCCCGCCGCGAGCGCGTCAATAAAGCGATACACGAAAGCCGGACCCGACCCGCCGAGCGCGGTGACGAGGTCGCACTGGGCCTCGTCCTCCATCCACTCGGCGCCGCCCAGCATTTCCGCCAGCGCGGTGACCACGGCTTGGCGCTCGCGATCGAGGCCGGAAGCGACCAGCGCATTGGCCGACTTGCCGAGCGCGACGGCGAGGTTCGGCAGCAGCCGCACGGTCCCGCCGGCACGGGGAAAATGCCGCGCCAGGCTGGCCAGCTCGACCCCGGCGAGAACCGAGATCAGCACCGTGTGCGGGCCGACCAGCGGCTCGAGCGCCGGCGCGGCCGCGGCCAGCGCTTGCGGCTTCACGCCGAGCAGGACGATGTCGAACGGTCCTTTGGGAAGCCGCGACGTGACCGTCACTCCGGCCGGTGCGGACCTCGGCTGCGGGTCGTAGGCGGTGAACCGCTCGGCCGGCAGGCCCGCGCGGAGCCAGCCCTCGACCATCGCCCCGGTCATCGCGCCGTACCCGGCGATCAGGATGGAGGGGACATGCTGCATCGCACCCCGGGCCTTAGGGGTGCGGAGCGAGCAGCGCTAGGCCCGGTAGTTAGGCCTCGCCCGCGGCGTCGACCATCGCGCTGGCGAGGGCATCCTTGGGGCTCTTGTCGCCCCACAGCACGAACTGGAACGCCGGATAGAACCGGTCGCATTCGTCGACCGCGGTCTCGATCAGGCCCTGCGCCTGGCTGAGGCTCAGGAGCCCTTCGTCGCCCAGCAGCAGACCGTGGCGATAGACCAGCATCCCGCCCTGCGACCAGACGTCGAAATGGCCGAGCCACAATTGTTCGTTGACTAGCGCCAGCAATTCGTAAGCCGCCTTGCGCTTGGCGTCGGTCACGCGGACGTCGGGCAGGCACAGCAGTTGCAGGACGTTGTCCTCGGTGCGCCAGATCGCGCGCACCTGGTAATTCGCCCAGGCCCCCTGGACCTCGCCCGAAATCTCGTCGGCCGAGACGATTTCGTGCGCCCATCCGCGCGCTTCGAACAACGCGGCGAGCATGTCCACCGGCGCGGCGTCGTCGGCCGAGTGGGTGTGGTCTTCCTGCGCGGTTCTCATTGCGGCGGTCCCGTCAATTTCATCTGGGGGCTGATTGCAAGCCCGGCGGTCAGCCCGCAATCGATGCGCGGCTAACGGCTGGGGACAACGCAACAACCCTGTTCACAGCCTGTGCAAAACCGGTGGATGCGCGGCGGCTACTTGAGCCCGGCGACATCCTCACCCTCGGCGCTCGTGAACGTGAACGATCCGATTCCCGCCCCTTTGAGGAGGGCGACGAACTTGGTCGCCGCCGCAGCCGATTCGAACGGCCCCGTCAGCAGGCGGCGGGTTTCGCCCCATTTGGCGGTATAGGCCGCGCGCTTGCCGAGCAGTTGCGGCGCTTGCTTGCCGTATTTGCGCCAGTCGAACGCCAGCGCCTTCACATCCTTGCCGGTCGCGACCTGAACCCAGACGCGGCTCGGCGCCTTGGCCTTGGGCGGCGGAGGAGGTGGGGGTGGCGGGGCCTTGGGCTTGAGGGTTTGGGCCGGCTCGACCACATCGCGCCTGGGTTTGATGCGGGTGATATCGACCGCCCCCGCAGCCGGCGCGCTCGCGCCCTCGGCGGCGGTGAACTCGGCGAATGCATCGGCCAAAGACGCGGGCTCGGGCGCCGGCTCAAGAACGATCGTCACGGGCGACTGAGGTATAGTGTCCGGCGGCAGCTGCGCGACCACCGGCGCGGGAGTCGGTAGCTGGAGAACAGCAAGGGGTGGCGGCGGAGGCGGAGGCGGAGGCGGAGGCGGGGGCGGAGGCGGAGGCGGCGCGATCACCTGACGCACACCCTGCGCCGGAGGCGGGCTCGGCCGGACCGTGACCGGCGGCGAGGGCGCCGGGTCGGCACGGGCGATCGTCACCGGCGGTTTGACGCGCGCGGTGGCGAGCGCGGCCTTGCGCTGACGTTCGGCCAAGTCGGCCTGCCGTTTGGCCGCTTCGCGCTGCCGTTTACGGTCCGCGGCGGTCGGGCGGCGGTCGATCCCAGAGGCGGACTTCGGCGCGGGCTTCGACGCGGGCTTCGCCGCAGGGCCGAGCGGCCGGCCCGCCGGGGCGAGCCGCGCGTCCGCCCCGCGCGTCGCAACCGACGCGTTGGCGGGGCCCGAGTATTGCGCGAAGCGCGGATCGTCGCGCCCGATCTGCGCCGCGCGCGGGAATGTGCCGAGATTGGCCGCGGCGGCTTGCTGCGCCCGCGTCAACCGCGGCATGTAGCGCAAGTACGGCGTGATCCGGCTGGCGAGGTCGCGCGGCATGACCGCTTCGGCGATCGACACCGCCTCCTGCTCCTCACCCAGAATCGCGAGCCCAAAGGCGCGGACGCGATAGGCCGCGAAGTCGCGCCGCTGGAGCAGCGGCAGGAGCGTCGCCTCGAACGCCTTGCGGTCCCCGGAAATCGCCTGGCTAAGCCCCAGCCGGCGGCTGATTTCGGCATCGCCGCCTTGCGCCAGCGCCATCCGGTAGTGAACCTGCGCCGAAGCATTGTCGCCGACCAGGTCGAACGCCAGCCCGCGGTCGGCCGCGATCGTCGCCGTTGCCGCGCCCGCGGCCTGCGCCTGGTCGAACAGCGCGAGCGCCTCGATCGGACGATCCTGCTTGAGATTGGCGACCGCGAGTCCCGCCTTGACCCGCGCATCGCCGGGCCGGACCGCGTCGGCGCGCCCGAAGAAGCCGAGCGCGGCGTCGATGTCATTGAGCGCCAGCGAGGCACGACCGGCGGCGATCAGCGCGTCGAAATCGCCCGGATTGCGCGCGAGCCGGCGCAGTGCGTCGCTCAGTTGACTTGCCGCCGGCGGAGCCACCGCCTGGACCACGGCGTAGTCCTGCGCCGCGGCGGGCGCGCCCACCGTCAGCCACGGCAAGGCAACGAGCAGCGGCGCGGCCGCGCGGCGCAGGGTAGACGATTTTCGCTCGACCATGATGACGGACCCTGCCCGCGCGCGGCTGAACCCGCGCGGAACGGCCCCTCAAGCGAGGGGCCGGCGCGCCAGCCTACTGATTGTTCTGCCGGCCGAGGAACCGCGGGATCGACAGCGACGCCGAACCGCTGTCATCTTCGCTTTCGTCTTCTTCCTCGTCGGCCGGCTTGCTGCCGCCGCGCGACAGATTGGCCATGCGCTCGAACAGCGTGCTGCCCGCGCTGGGCGCGCCGCCGCCACTTTCGCCGCCGCCGGAAACCAGCCCGCGCCGCCGGCCCCCGCCGAGCATCGGCTTGATCGGCTCGTCCTGGTCAGCCAGCCGGTCGGCGTCGCCGAGAAGGTCGTCCTGTTCTACCGGTGCGGCAGCCGCGCCGAGGTCGAGCGGTTCCTCACCGCCCTCACCACCGCCATCGCCGGCCCTGCCCCGGTCCCACAGCTCGCCGTCGTTTTCCTCGCTGGCGTCGCCGGGCGCGCCCTCGGCGGTCGGCTGGTAGCCTTCGGGCTCGTCGTTGCGCAGGCCCGCGAGCGGGTCGACGATCCCGTCGACATCGTCGTCGTAGTCCTCGCTCTCGGCATCCTCTTCGTCGCTGACGCTGCCACTCGGCATCGCCGCGAGGTCGAGCGTGTCGCGCGCGACGGGTGCCTCGTAGTCCGATTCAGCGCCGTATTCGGCTTCCGATTCCGGTTCGACCGCGGCTTCGGCGGCGAGCTCGAACTCGTCCTCGGCGGGAAGCTCGAGCACCGGGCGCTTGGGCGCGCGCGATCCCGAGAGCGCGAACGAACGCGGCTCGCTCGCGCTGTATTCGCCCGTCCCGTCGATTCCGGTGGCGACCACCGAGACCCTGATCTTGCCCTGAAGGTCGGGGTTGAACGCCGATCCCCAGATGATGTTGGCGTCTTCGTCGACCAGCTCGCGGATGTGGTTCGCGGCCTCGTCGACTTCGAGCAGCTTCATGTCCTCGCCGCCGATGATCGAGATGATCACGCCCTTGGCGCCGGCCATGCTGACGCCGTCGAGCAGCGGGTTGGCGATCGCGCGTTCGGCGGCCTCGAGCGCGCGGTTCTCGCCCTCGCCCTCGCCGGTGCCCATCATCGCCTTGCCCATCTCCTGCATGACCGAGCGCACGTCCGCGAAGTCGAGGTTGATGAGCCCGGGCATGACCATCAGGTCGGTGATCGAGCGGACGCCCTGCTGGAGCACCTCGTCGGCGAGCTGGAACGCCTCCTTGAAGGTCGTTTCGGCCTTGGCCACCAGGAACAGGTTCTGGTTGGGGATGACGATGAGGGTGTCGACGTGCTTTTGCAGTTCCTCGATGCCCGCTTCGGCAGCGCGCATCCGGCGGGTGCCTTCGAACAGGAACGGCTTGGTCACCACGCCGACGGTCAGCACGCCTTTGCGCCGCGCCGCCTCGGCGATGACCGGAGCGGCGCCGGTGCCGGTGCCGCCGCCCATGCCGGCGGCGATGAAGCACATGTTCACGCCCTCGAGCGCATTCTCGATCTCGGAGACGGTTTCTTCCGCCGCGGCCTTGCCGACCTCGGGCCGCGCGCCCGCGCCCAACCCGCCGGTAATGTCGGGGCCCAACTGGATGCGCTTGTTGGCCAGGGCGTTGCCGAGCGCTTGCGCGTCGGTGTTGGCGACGATGAAGTCGACCCCTTCGATCTCGGCGGCGATCATGTTGGCGATCGCGTTGCCGCCGGCGCCGCCGACCCCGATCACGGTGATCCTGGGGCGCATATCGTCGATTGCGGGGGGACCGATATTGATGCTCATGGGGCTTCCCTCCGGGGAACATTCAAGGCGTGGAACTCTCGCTCGCCAGCTTGGCACAAAGCGTTACAGGCGGGGATGGTAGCGGCTCCCTTATCCACAACGGTTAACGCAAGTGTTGGCAAGCGTATTTTCCTGTCAAAAGTATTCGCGCATCGCCCGCCAGACGCGCGTGGCCACGCCGAAACCCGAATAGCGGATCGTCTGGGTGTGGCGCGGGCCGACCGCGCGAATGTCCACCGGGTCGTCGGCGGCGTAGAGGCACAGGCCCGTGAGGGTGACGAAACCGGGGCTGGCGCCCGCCTCGCCCAACCCGCGGAGCGCAGGCGGCTTGCCGATCCGGACCGGCCGGCCAAGCGCGATCTGGAGGAACTCGGCGATGCCCGCCAGCTCGGCCCCGCCGCCGGTGACGACCACCTGGCCGCCCTTGGCGCCCGAAAAGCCCATGCCCTTGAGCGCGCGGCCGACCTCGTCGCTGAGGCGCGACAGCTGCCCGGTGATGACCGAGATCAGTTCGGCGCGCGGCACGCGGTTCTTGTCGTCCGCCCCGCGCGCCGCGGGACCGCCGCTCTCGTCGCCCGGCCCGTTGACCGGCACCATGTCCTTGTAGTCGCTTGGACTGGCGATCGCCGAGCCGTAACGGCTTTTAAGCCGTTGCGCCTGGAATCGGCGCACGCCGAATGCGCTGGCCACCGCATCGGTGATGTCGGAGGAACCGAACGGAATCGCGGTCAGCCCCAGCAGCATGCCGCCCGCGTAAAGCGCGACGTTGGTCACCTCGCCGCCGATCTCGACCAGCGCGGTGCCGAGCTCGCGTTCTTCCGGGCTCAGGCAGGCGTGGCCCGCGGCGATCGGCGCGGCGACCACCGCCTCGACATCGAGATGGGCGTTCTGCACCGCCTCGATCAGATTGCGGATCGGCGCGCCGTCGGCGAGCATGACGTGGATGTCGACCCCCAGCCGCTCGGCATGCAGACCGCGCGGGTTGGCTACCCCGTGCGCCCCGTCGAGCGTGTAGTGCGCCGGCTGCGCGTGCAGCACCATGCGCCCGTCGGGCTGGATGCTGTCGCGCGCGGCGACCAGCAGATGCTCGATATCGTCTTCCTCGATCCGCCGGCCGCCGATGTCGATCTCGACTTTGGCCACCCGGCTCGCCAAGCCCGCGCCCGAGCACCCGACCCACACGCTAGAGATGCTGGTGCCGGCGTTCTTCTCGGCCCGCTCGACCGCATCCCTGATCGCATACGTGGCCGCCGCCATGTCGGTGACATAGCCGCGCTTGATCCCCTGGCTCTGGCGGTTGCCCGAGCCGAGCACGATCATGTCGCCGGTTTCCGACAGGCCCATGATCATCGCCGAGATGCGGAAAGACCCGACGTTGACGGCCCCGAAGACCTTCGCGATGCGCGGTAGGGCCATCAGTCGGTCTCCGCCGCCGCGGCGGCCTTGGCGGCCTGGGTTTCGAGCGCCTGGGCTTTTAGCGTTTGGGCCTGAGCCCGGCCGGGAATGCGCATGTAAATGCGGTCCGGCGCGCGCATGTCGAACGCGGCGACCTTACCGCCGAGCAGCCGGTTGACCCCGTCCAGCCGCGCGAACGAGACCAGCGCGCCGGCCGACTGGTCGTCGCCGTGCGGCAGCGCGAGCATCTGGCCGGTGCCAAACGTGAGGTTCCACCGGCGGTTGCCGACCCATTCGGCTTCCGCAACTTGCGGTTTGAGCGCGGGCGCTGCGTCGAGCAGCGTGTCGAGCGCGGCGATCTGACGGGCCGCGCCGGGCCCCGATATCTTGAGCATGCCCTTGGCGTTGGCGGGCGCGATCGGCTCCAGCTCGTGCCCTTGTCCGTCGATCAGCACCAGTCGGCCCGGCTTCCTGAGCACGGCCCGCGGAGTGCGCTCGATCACGTCCACCACCAGCGTTTCGGGCAACTGGCGGCTGACCCGCGCGTCCTCGATCCAGGATAGCGCCAGCAGGTCGGCGCGGATCGCGGCCAGATCGACCAGCGGCATCGGCCGGTCGCGTTCGGCGAGCACGCGTTCGTACACCTTCAGCTCGTTCATCCGCTTCACCCCGGTGACCTGCACGCGGCGCACCTCGAAACCGGCACCGGAGGCGAGGGTGGCGACTTGCGCCTGCGCCAACGCCGGCACCCCCGCGAGGCTGGCGACGAACCACGCCAGCGCGGCCGCGCCGCCGAGAATCATCGCCAGGAACACCTTGTGCAGCTGGTCCTCGGTAAACGGCAGCAACGCCAGCGCCCCGCCGAGCGCGCCGCTGGTGCGCGCCCTGGCCTTGCGCGCGGTCGCGGCACGTTCGCGCGCGGCGTTTGCGCGGCGCACGCCCTTGCCCTTGCGGTTGATCGTTTCAGCCACGGTGCTTCGCTCCCCGATCAAGCGCTTCATTGACCAGCATTTCGACCAGATCTTCGTAGCTTATGCCGCAATATTTGGCCTGCTCGGGGACCAGGCTGAGCGAAGTCATCCCCGGCTGGGTGTTGGTTTCGAGCACGAACAGCCCGGCCTCGCCCTGCTCGTCGTCCCAGCGCAAGTCGGTCCGGCTGCACCCGCGGCACCCGAGCAACCGGTGCGCCTGGACCGCGTAGCCGAGACACAATTCTGTAATTCTTTCAGGGATTTGCGCGGGACAGATGTGATCGGTCATGCCCTCGGTGTATTTGGCCTCGAAATCGTAGAATCCGCTCTTGGGCTTGAGCTCGGTGACCGCAAGCGCGCGCGGCCCGTCCGCTCCGTCCAGCACCGCCACGGTCAACTCGCGCCCGCGGATGTAGGGTTCGGCGAGCAGGCGGTCGAATTCCTGCCAAGGGCCTGAAACATCACGGCGAATCGGATTGCCGTAATTGCTCGCGTCGGTGACGATGGCGACCCCGACCGAGCTGCCCTCGTTGACGGGCTTCAAGACAAACGGCCGCGCCAGCGGGTCCTTCTCGTACAGTCTTTCGCTCTCGACGATCCGCCCGCCGGGCATCGGCACCCCGTGCGGCACCAGCGCGTGCTTGGTCAGTTCCTTGTCGATCGCGATCACCGAGGTTGCGAGGCCCGAATGGGTGTAGGGAACGCCCATCAGGTCGAGCATGCCCTGCACCGTCCCGTCCTCGCCCGGAACGCCGTGGAGCGCGTTGAACACCACGTCGGGCGCGGCCTCGGCGATGCGCGCCGCGACTGCTCGGTCCATATCGATCCGGGTTACCCGGTGCCCGCGCGTTTCGAGCGCCCTGGCGACGCCCTCGCCGCTCATCAGCGAAACGGGGCGCTCGTTGGCCCAGCCGCCCATCAGGACGACGACATGATGCGGGCGAGTCATGCCAAATGCCTCACGGCCGGCCTACCCGCTGGATTTCCCATTCGAGGCTCACGCCGCATTTCGAATAGACTTTCTGGCGCACCAGTTCGCCCAGGCCTTCGATGTCGGCGCTGGTCGCGTCGCCGGTGTTGATCAGGAAATTGGTGTGCTTGTCGCTGACCTGCGCGCCGCCGAGCGTCAGCCCGCGGCAACCCGCCTCTTCGACCAGGCGCCATGCCTTGTGGCCCGGCGGGTTCTTGAACGAAGAGCCGCCGGTCCTGGTCCGCAGCGGCTGGCTCGCCTCGCGCGCGGCGGCGATCTTGTCCATCTCCTCGCCGATTTCCGCCGGGATGCCCTCGCGCCCCTGGATGCGCGCGGCGACCACCACCGCGCCCTCGGGCAGGACCGAGTGGCGATAGCTGTATTCGAGATCGCGCGCGGGCAGGGTCACGAAGTCGCCGCTCGGCATCACCACGTCGCAGTCGATCAGCACGTCGGCCACTTCGCGGCTATATGCGCCGCCGTTCATCCGCACGAAGCCCCCGACGGTGCCAGGTATCCCGCGCAGGAATTCGACCCCGGCGATGCCCGCGTCGCGCGCCTTCGACGATACCAGGATGCCGCTCGCGCCGCCGCCGCATTCGAGCACCTTGTCACGCCGCGCCTCGACGCTGGCCAAGGCTTTGCCGAGCCGCACGACCACGCCCGGCACTCCGCCGTCGCGGACGATCATGTTCGAGCCCAGGCCGAGCGCCAAGACCGGGGTTTTGCCTCCCAGTCGGGCGAGAAATTCCTTTAGGTCTTCAAGGTCGGCAGGTTCGAACAGCCATTCGGCCGTCCCGCCGGACTTGAACCACACCAACGGCGCGAGCGGCGCGTCCGCGGTGAGCTTACCCCGCACGCCGTGCATCGCGGTGCGCGCGGTCGTGGTCTCGTCGACCGCGCACCAGGGTGAGGTCGGCAGGCGGACGCGCGGGACTTCGCCAGGCTGCCGGGTCATGCGCGCTGCTCGTGAATTGTATCGGCGAGCCCCGCCGCCCACCGGGTGATGTCGCCCGCGCCCAGGCACACCACGAAATCGCCTGCCGCGAGGTCCCTGGCCAGTTCACCCGCCAACACATCCTTGTCCGAAACGGTCGCGGCCGACCGGTGTCCGCGCAATTTGAGCCCGGCGACCAGCGCGGCGGAATCGATGCCCGGAATCGGCTCCTCGCCCGCAGTATAAACCGGGGTCACATAGACGCGGTCGGCGTCGTTGAAGGCATTCTGGAAGTCGTCCATCAGGTCGCGCAACCGGGTGAACCTGTGCGGCTGAACCACCGCGATGACCCGGCCCCCGCTGGCCCCGGCGCTTTCGCGCGCCGCGGCCAGCACGGCGCGGATTTCGACCGGGTGGTGCGCGTAGTCGTCAATCACCGTCGCGCCGAGTACCTCGCCCACCTTGGTGAAGCGCCGGCGCACTCCGGTGAACTTGGAGAAACCGGTGCGGATGACATCGTCGGGACATTCCATTTCGATCGCCACGGCGATCGCCGCCAGCGCGTTCTGGACGTTGTGACGGCCGGGCATCGGCAGGCGCACATCTTCGATCCGGCGATCCTCCTCGCCCAACCGGCGGATGACGACGTCGAACAAGTTGCCGGCCGCATCCGGCCGAACATTGTCGGCGCCAACGTCAGCCTGAGGAGAGAAACCGTAGGTCACCACCTTGCGGTCGCGCACCTTGGCCATCACCGCCTGGACTTCGGGATGATCGATGCACAGCACAGCGGCGCCATAGAACGGCACGTTGTGGATGAATTCGACGAACGCGCGGCGCACGGCGTCGAAATCGCCGTAGTGGTCGAGGTGTTCGGGGTCGATGTTGGTGACCACCGCGATCGTCCCGTCGAGGCGCAGGAAACTGCCGTCGCTTTCGTCGGCCTCGACCACCATCCAGTCCGAATCGCCGAGCCGCGCGTTCGAACCGTACTGTTCGATCACGCCGCCATTGATCACCGTCGGGTCGATCCCGCCGGCATCGAGCAACGCGGCAATCATGCTGGTGGTGGTGGTCTTGCCGTGCGTGCCGGCGACCGCGACGGTGTTCTTCAAGCGCATCAGCTCGGCCAGCATTTCGGCCCGGCGGACCACGGGAATGCGGCTCTCGAGCGCGGCGGCGACTTCCGGATTTGAGCGCTTGACCGCGGTCGAGGTGACCACCACGCCGGCCCCGCTCACGTTCTCCGCCGCGTGGCCAACATGCACCGTAATCCCGCGCTTTCTCAGCCGCTCGAGGGTCGGTCCATCGTTGAGATCGGAACCCTGGACGCAATAGCCGAGGTTCTTCATCACTTCCGCGATGCCAGACATGCCGATCCCGCCGATGCCGACGAAATGGACCGTGCCGATGTCGGTCGGGACGCCTTTCACGGCGCGGCGTCCCTGGCCGTCGCCAGACCGGCGTTCGAGGCCTGCCCGTTGCCGCTCTCCACCCGGATCACATCCATCAGCTCCGCGCCGCCGAAGCTCTCGACAAGGTCGGCAAGCTCCTCGACCGCCTTGGGCCGACCGCAGTTCCACGCGCCGTGTGCGGCGGTGGCGAGAGTTTCGGGATGCTGCGCCATGGCCTGGATTTGCTTGGCGAGTTCCTTGGCGGTGAACTTGTCCTGGCGGATCATCCGCGCACCGCCAGCCTTGACGATTTCGCGGGTGTTGTCGGCCTGATGGTCGTCGGTCGCGATCGGCAGCGGCACGAGGATTCCGGGGCGGCCGACCACGGTCAGTTCCGCAATCGACATGCCGCCGGCGCGGCCGATGAACAGGTGGGCGTCCGCGAGTCTTGCGGCCATGTCCTCGAAGAACGTGCCGAGCTCGGCGGGAATGTCGTGGTTGCGATAGCGTTCACGCACCGCGTCGAGGTCCTCGGCACGGCACTGCTGGGTGACCTGGAGCCGCTGGCGCAGCGCGGGCGGCAGCATCGCCAGCCCGTCGGGCACCACCTCGCTCATCACCCGCGCGCCCTGGCTTCCGCCGGTGACCAGCACGCGCAACAGCCCATCCTCGGTGAATGCGGGGAACGGCTGTTCGCGCAAGGCGACGATTTCGGCGCGGACCGGGTTGCCGACGAGGTGCACCTTGTGCGCGTGTTTGGGCGAGAGGCGCGCGACTTCGGGATAAGCGGTGGCGATCGCATCGACCCGCCCGGCGAGCAAGCGATTGACCCGCCCGAGCAGCGCGTTCTGGTCGTGTATCACGCTCGGGATTTCGGCGCTCGCCGCCGCGAGCAGCGCGGGCAGCACCGGGTAGCCGCCGAAGCCGACCACCGCCGCGGGCTGAAAACTGTCGTAGAGCCGCAGCGCCATCCGCCGCCCTTCGAGAATCGCCGCGACACCGCGCGGCCAGTGCAGCGGGTTCTTGCCCAGCTTGCTCGCGGGAATGACGTGGACCGGCAGGCAATCGGGCTTGCCCGGCAGATCGGCGCCGCGCGCGTCGGTCAGCAGCGCGACGTGGTGCCCGCGCCGGTCAAGCTCGGTGGCGAGCGCGAAGGCGGGGACGAGATGTCCCCCCGTGCCCCCGGCGGCGAGCACGAAATGGCGGCTGGCGCCGGTCATGCCTCGAGCTCGCGGGTGATCAGCGCCTTGAGGCCGGGCGTCTCGCGGTAGAGGAACGGGTTTCGCCGGGTCAGCGCCACCAGCAGGCCGACTGCCAGGCACACCGCGATGGTCGAAGATCCGCCATAACTGACCAGCGGCAGCGTCATCCCCTTGGACGGAAACAGCTGCAGGTTCACCAGGATGTTGATGAATGCCTGCCCGCCGATCTGGACGGTGAGGCCGGCGGCGGCGAGCAGGGTAAACAGGTCCTCCTCGTCCACCAGCCGGGTCAGCACGCGCACGACGATCGCCAGATACAGCGCCACGATCAGCGCACAGACCAGCAGGCCGAACTCCTCGCCGACGACCGAGAAGATGTAGTCGGTGTGTGCTTCGGGCAAGTTCATCTTGCGCACTCCGAGCCACAGCCCGCTGCCGGTCCAACCGCCCGCGAGCAGGGTGCGGCTGGCGAGATCGACCTGGTCGAACGCGGTTCCGCCACCAAGGAACGCATCGATCCGGTGGCGCGCGTTGTCATAGAGGAAATACGTCGCGGTCAGCGCCGCCGCGCCCGCGCCGGCCATGATGCCGATGCGCTTCAATGGCATGCCCGCCAGCAGCACGATCACGAACCACACGCCCGCGAACAGGATGGTGCCGCCGAAATCGGGCTGCATCATCATCAGCGCCGCGACCAGCGCCATCACTCCGGTGGCCGTGGCGATCACCGGAAGCTGCGGGTCGCGCAGCCGCCAGCTGACGATCCAGGCGAGCAGGATCGCGAAGCCTGGCTTGAGGAATTCGGACGGCTGGAAGCCGGCGAACCCGAGGCTGATCCAGCGCTTGGCGCCGTTGATCTCGCTACCGACCAGCGGAACCAGCATCAGGAACACCAGCATCGCGCCCGCCAGCATGATCCCGACGCGGCGCGCGTTGTCCCGGCTGAGAGCGGAAGCGCCGATCAGCACGACCAGACCGAGCGCCTGCCAGCGCAAGTGCGCCCAGTAGAAATACAGCTCGGGCAGAGTCACCCCTGGGGTCGACAGCCGGTGCGCGCTGGCAGGCGAGGCGGCGAACACCGCGGCGGTGCCGATCGCCATCAGGCCGATCACCAGGCCGAGCAGCCAGCGGTCGACCTCGCGCCACCAGATCTTGAGCTGGGCGCGGCGCGACGCGGGATAGCGCGGCTGAGCTTGCGCGCGCTCTCCGCTGCGGGGGATGTAGGGGCGCGGGCTCATGCCACCGATTCAGTGCTAATTTCGGCGCTGCACGGATCAGCGGCCGGGTCTTCGGTCAGCGCGGCGACGAACTGGCGGAAACGGTCGCCGCGCTGCTCGTAGTCCTTGAACTGGTCGAAGCTGGCGCAGGCCGGGCTGAGCAGGACGACATCGCCCGGAACGGCGGCGGCGAGCGCGGCGCGGGTGGCATTGCACAACATCTCGGCGCGGGTAACCGGCACGCGGCCCTCGAGCAGCGAAGCGAACCGCGGGCCGGCTTCGCCGATGGTGTAGGCGGCCTTCACGTTCGCAAGATGCGCCTCGCACGCGCCCAGTCCGTCCTCCTTGGGCAGCCCGCCGACGATCCAGTGGATGCGCGGGCCGCGACCTTCGGGCGGGAACGCTGCAAGCGCGGGGGCGGCGCTATCGGTGTTGGTTGCCTTGCTGTCGTTTACGCATAGGACGACGTTATGGGTGGCAACCCGCTCCATGCGGTGCGGAAGGCCGGAGAAGGTGCGGAGAGCCGATTCAATCGTATCCTCGCTGAGGCCTAAGTCAGCGCACACTTGGCTTGCCGCCGCCACATTCTGAGCATTGTGTGGTCCTGCCAAGGCGGGTCCAGGGGCGGGCACGTCACCACCTCTCGCCAAGATACGCACTGCCCCGCCTTCGTATGAAGGATCACGTGCGCGCCGAGGCTCTCGATGCGCGCAAACTCCGGCTGCGACTCCTATGGTGTTTTCGTCGTTTGCGAAGAAGATTGCGATGCCCTTGGCCTGCATTTCAAATAACCGCGCCTTACTCCTCGTGTAAGCTTCGAAGCTCGCGTATCGATCGAGATGATCCGGGGTCACGTTTAGCAGCACCGCGACTTCGCAATCGAGGCTCTGCGTGAGGTCGATCTGGTAGCTCGACAGTTCGAGCACGTAGACTCCGCCTTCGGGGAGCGGGTCCTGCGCGAGGATTGGCAGGCCGATGTTGCCGCCCATCGCGCTCGGCACGCCGGCGGTCTGTAGGATGTGGTGGATCAGCGCGGTGGTGGTGCTCTTGCCGTTGGTGCCGGTGATGCCGACGACCTTGTGCGGCGGCAGGGTGGCGCGGGCCTGCGCGAACAGTTCGATGTCGCCGATCACCGGCACTCCGAACTGCGCGGCGCGCGCGGCGATTGGGTGGGTGTTGAGCGGCACTCCGGGCGAGACGACCAATGCGTCGTAGCCGGTCAGATTGATGTCCAGCGGGTCGGCCAGCAGCACGTTGGCCGGATCGACCTTCGCCCGCGCGTTGTCCTGCCGGTCCCACGCGGTGACTTGCGCCCCGCTCGCCACCAGCGCCTCGACCGCCGCCAGCCCCGAGCGCGCGAGGCCGAGCACCGCGTAGCGTTTGCCGGCAAAGGCGGGACTGGTGATCACCGCAGCTTCAACGTCGCCAGGCCGAGCAGCGCGAGCACGATCGACACGATCCAGAAGCGGATCACGATTTTGCTCTCGCTCCACCCGAGCTGTTCGAAGTGGTGGTGGATCGGCGCCATGCGGAACACCCGGCGTCCCGTGCGCTTGAACCAGAACACCTGGATGATGACCGAGAGCGCCTCGAACACGAACAGCCCGCCGACGATCGCCAGCACGATCTCGTGGTGACTGGCGACCGCGATCGCGCCGAGCGCGCCGCCCAGCGCCAGGCTGCCGGTATCGCCCATGAACACCGCCGCCGGGGGCGCGTTGAACCACAGGAAGGCGAGGCCCGCCCCCATGATCGCGGCGCAGAAGATCGCCAGTTCGCCTGTGCCCGGCACATGCGGAATGCCGAGGTAGCTGGCAAAGTCAGCCCGGCCCGCGAGGTAGGCGATCAGCGCGAAGGTGCCGGCGGCGATGATCACCGGCATCGTCGCCAGCCCGTCGAGCCCGTCGGTCAGGTTCACCGCGTTGCCCGCGCCGACCATCACCACCGCCGCGAACACGTAGTACAGCGGCCCCAGCTCGATCCCGCGCCCGCTGAAGAACGGGATGTAGAGGAACGTGTTTATCTGTCCGACGATGATCCAGGCGGCGATGCCGGCAACGATGAATTCGAGCAGCAGCCGCGTCTTGCCCGATACGCCCTTGTGGCTCGATTTCGAGACCTTGTCGTAATCGTCCATGAAGCCGATCAACCCGAACCCCAGCGTCACCGCGACGCAGGCCCAGATGAACGGGTTGCGGAAATCCATCCAGATCAGCAGCGCCAGCGACAGGCTGGTGAGAATCATGAGACCGCCCATGGTCGGCGTGCCGCGCTTGGCGAGGTGGCTTTGCGGGCCGTCCTCGCGGATCGGCTGGCCCTTGCCCTGGCGCACGCGGAGGAGATCGATGAAACGCGGCCCGATTACCAGGCCGATGAACAGCGCGGTCAGCAGCGTCGCGCCCGCGCGGAAGGTCTGGTAGCGGACAAGGTTGAACAGTCCCTCGAAACCCATCCATTCGGCGAGCAAGTACAGCATCCAGCCTTCCGGCCCCTAACGTCCACGGTCGACGAAGTGCGCGACCAGCCTGCCGAGCCCGACCGAATTCGATCCCTTGACCAGGACCGCGTCGCCGCCGGCGAGCCCGAATTCCTCGAGCGCCGCGATCGCCTCGCCAGGCCCTCCGCAATGCGCGAAGGTGAGGGGCGCGGCAAGCGGATTGCCGGCTCCTTTCCCCAGTTCGCGCCGCAGTTCGTTCGCCAGGGCGACCATATCGTCACCTACCAGCACCGCGTGGTCGACGTGCGCCTCGGCCAGCGGCTCCACGAGCTGGGCATGGAAGCCGGAGGCGAAATCGCCCAGCTCCTTCATGCTTCCCAGAATTGCGATGCGCCGGGTCGCCGGGGTATGGCCGAGCTGGCGCAGCGTCGCGCGCATGCTCGCCGGATTGGCGTTGTAGCTTTCGTCGATCAGCAGCGCGTGGCCGCCGGGCACGGCAACGCGGTGGCGCGCGCCGCGGCCCTTGAGCCCGCCCATCTCGGCCAGCGCCAGCCCCGCCGCGGCCAAGTCGCCGCCCGCCGCCTGCACCGTCGCCATGACCGCGAGCGAATTCATGATCCAGTGGTCGCCGGGTTCGGCAACCGAGTAGCATAGCCGCGTGCCGGCGATATCGGCAGTCACCAGCGCACCGCCGTTGGCGCTGGGGATTGCGTCGAGCAGCCGCGCCTGCGCGTGCGCGGCGCGTCCAAAGGAAACCACCTTGGCCCCGGCCTGCCGGGCGTGGACCAGCAGCCGGTCGTAATGCACGCTGTCAGCCGGGATCACCGCGGTGCCGCCTTCGGCCAGCCGGGCAAAAATCTCCGCCTTGGCGTCGGCGATGGCCTCCTCGCTGCCGAGGTTCTCGATGTGCGCCGGGGCGATCGTGGTGATCAGGGCGACGTGCGGGCGGACCTGCGCGGCGAGCGCATCGATCTCGCCGGCATGGTTCATGCCGATTTCGAACACGCCGAACTTCGCCCGCGCGGGCATCCGGGCGAGGCTGAGCGGCACTCCGACGTGGTTATTGTAGCTGCGGACCGAACGATGCGCCGCACCGCGGCTGGCGCGGTCGAGCGCCGCGAACACCGCTTCCTTGACGCCGGTCTTGCCGACCGAGCCGGTCACTCCGACGCGTACGGCGGCGGCGCGGTCGCGGGCCGCGGCGGCCAGTGCGGCCAGCGCCACGCCGGTGTCGGCGACGAGGACATGCGGCCAGTCGATCGGTTCACTGACGAGGGCCGCGGCGGCGCCGTTGGCGAAAGCCTTGTCGAGGAAACGGTGGCCGTCAGTCGCCTCGCCCTTGAGCGCCACGAACAAGTCGCCCGAGCGCACATCGCGTGAATCGATCTCGACCCCGGCGCATTGGAACGCGCCGCTGGCGGCACCCCCGGTGGCGGCGGTGATCTCGTCCGAAGTCCATAGCGCCAGGCCCAGCGCATCGCGTTTTTCGCGCGGCCAGGCGCGCAACAGCGGGCGCCGGCTCATGCGCCGGCACCGGCGGCGGCGGCGGATTCGCGCGCCACGGTCACGTCGTCGAACGGCAGTACCCGCATGTCGTCTCCCGAGCCCACGATCTGGCCCTGTTCGTGTCCCTTGCCGGCGATGAGCACGATGTCACCCGCCTGCGCCAGCGAGACCGCGGCGGCGATAGCCGCGCGCCGGTCGCCGATCTCGCGCGCGCCGAGCGCGCCGTCCATCACCTGACGGCGGATGGCCGCCGGCTCCTCGCCGCGCGGGTTGTCGTCGGTGACGATGACCACGTCGGCGCGCTCGGCGGCGACGCGGCCCATCTCGGCGCGCTTGCCGGTATCGCGGTCGCCGCCCGCACCGAACACCACGATCAGCCGTCCACGCGGGGCGTCGGTGACGTGCGGTCGGAGCGCGGCGATCGCCGCTTCGAGCGCGTCGGGAGTGTGGGCATAATCAACATAGACCGGCGCGCCGGCGCGGGTGAGCGCGGCGCGCTCGAGCCGCCCACGGACCGGTTGCAGGCGCGTAAGCGCATCGAAGGTTGCGTTCGCGTCCCCCCCGGTGGCGATAACCAGGCCCGCCGCGACCAGAGCATTGGCCGCCTGATAGGCGCCGATCAGCGGCAGTTCGATCGTCCGGCTTGTCCCGGCGTGCGCGATCTCGAGCGTCTGACCGAGTGCGCCGGGGATGCGGGCGACGAGGCGGATATGCTCCCCCTCGTCGCCCTCGGGTCCCATCAAAGTACTACTTTGATGGGTGCCCTCCACGGAGTACACGCTTAGACCCCTCAGTCGCGCGCGCTCCTCGGCGCGGGCGGCCCATCCATCGCCGCCGCGCCAGATCACCGCCACCCCGTCCGGAGCGACGATTTCGTCGAACAGCCGCATCTTGGCGGTGAAATAGTCCTCCATGTCCGCGTGGTAATCGAGATGGTCGCGGGACAGGTTGGTGAAGGCGCCCGCCGCCACCCGCAGCCCTTCGTTGCGGAATTGGCTGAGGCCGTGGCTCGACGCTTCGTAGGCGACGTGAGTCACGCCCTCGCGCGCCAGGCCGGACATGTTCGACAGAAACGTGACGATGTCGGGCGTGGTCAGCCCCGTGGCGACGCTTTCATCGGGAGTGGTAACCCCCAGCGTACCGATCGAGGCGGCCGAAATTCCCGTCATCCGCCACAGCTGGCGAGTCATCTCGACGGTCGAGGTCTTGCCGTTGGTCCCGGTGACCGCGACGATCGTCTCGGGCACGGGGGTGAAGAAACGCGCCGCCAGCCGGGCAAAGGCGCGGCGCGGCTGGGCATCGGCGATATGAACCGCGCCCTCGACCTTCGCCTCGGGCCGGGCGACCACCGCCACCGCGCCGCCCGCCACCGCGGCGGGGATGAAGTCCTCGCCATTGACCTGCGCGCCCGCGAACGCGCCGAACACCGTGCCGGGCGCGACCTTGCGGTGGTCGATGGCGAACCCCGTCACGGTCGTGCCCGCCGCCGCGCCGACGTCGACGCCGGCTTCCGCGGCGATCCGGCCGAGTTTCATTCGCCCTTGGCCCGGGGGACCAGCGGGGCAAGGTCGCTGAGATCGACATCGCGCCGCGCGTCGGGCGCGATGCCCAGCATCGGGCCGATGCGCGGCACCAGCCGGCCGACGATCGGCGCGGCGTTCCACGCTGCGGTCCGCTGGAAGCTGGAGGCGACCGTGCCCTTGGGCTCGTCGAGCATGGCGATGACGACGTAGCGCGGCCGGTCCATCGGAAACGCGGCGGCGAAAGTCGAGACCAGCGAAGTCTTCTTGTAACCGCCGGCGCCCGGCTTTTCGGCCGAGCCGGTCTTGCCGCCGATCCGGAAGCCCGGCGCGTTGGCTTTGCGTCCCGTCCCGTAAACCACGATCATCCGCAGCAGCTGGTTCATCCTGCTCGAAGTGCTGGCCTTGAACACCCGTCGCCCTTTGGGAGCCGCGCCGGGCGCGAGCTTGTGCATCGTCGCCGGCCGCCAGATGCCGCCGTTGACCATCGCCGCATAGGCGCTGGCGAGGTGCAGCGGGGTGACCGCGATGCCGTGGCCGTAACCGACGGTCATTCCGCGCAGAAGCGGCCAGTCGCCGCTCGCCCAAATCGGGAATCCCTTGGCCGGCAACTCGATATGGGGCCGCTCGTTCATGCCGAGGTCCGCCATGACCTTCTTAAGCCGGTTTGCCCCAAGGTCTGTAACCATGCGCGCGGTCACTACGTTCGACGAATGGATCAGCATCTCGGGCGTGTTGAGCGAATCGCCCAGTGGATGGCTGTCCTTGATAGTAAACCCGCCGATCGGAATTGGCCGCGCCGAATAGCGCTTGCCGAAGTCGGTGATCGTGCCCGCGTCGATCCCGGCCGCCACCGTGAGCGGCTTGAAGGTCGAACCGAGTTCGTAGACCTGGTTGGTCACGCGGTTGAACATCAGCTTGGCGCCGGCCTCGTCAATCCGATTGGGGTCGAATTCGGGCAGCGAGGCAAGCGCGAGCACTTCGCCGGTGTCCACGTCGAGCACGATCCCCGCCGAACCGACCGCGTTGGTCGCGCGCATCCCGCGCATCAGCTCATCCTCGAGCGCGCCCTGCACGCGCACATCGATCGACAACGGTACCGGTTTCGAACGGGTCGCCGGATCGCGTAGCCGCTCGTCGAGCACCGCTTCCATGCCCACCCGGCCGTGACCGTCGGCGCCGACGTAGCCGAGCACGTGCGCGCCCATCGAACCTTGCGGATAATGGCGGTCGGCCTCCTGCGGCAGTTCGAGCGCCAGTTCGCCGATGGCTTGCACGCGGTTGGCCTCTTCGGGCAGCACGCGGCGGCGCAGGTAGCCCGCTTTGCCTTGCGCCAGCCGGTCGGCCAGCTCGACTTCGTCGATTTCGGGGAAGATCGCCTTGAGTTCGCGCGCGACGGACCTGGCCGACTTCACCAGCGCGCTGCCGCTGCCGAGCGCCTCGGGGTTGTACCACAGCGCGAACGCGGGGAACGCGCGCGCCAACGGCTGGCCGTTGCGGTCGGTGATCTCGCCGCGCGGCGGCAGCAGCGCATCGGCGAACGAGGTCGCGCTATGCGCCGCGTCGGTCAGGCCCAGGTAGGCGATCCGCAGCACGGCCGCCGCAGCGAGCGCGGCGAACAGCCCTGCAACCAGCAGCACGCGCAGCCGCGCCACGGCGAGCGAGCGCTGGCGGATGGTGACCAGCTGGACGCGGCCCGAATAGATCGCGGTGCTGAAGGTCAGCGCGTTCATTCCGGCTCGCTCATTGGCCGGCCTTGGCGAGGAAATCGCCGCCATCGGTCAGTTTGTCGGCCAGGTCGCCCTCATCGTCGGCGTCCGGCTTGACCGGCTTTCCGGTGAGCGGGGAGACCATTGCAGGCAGCTTCATCGCGCGGGCATCGCCCGCGGCGTGAGCAACCCGGATGGGCGTCGGCGCGTCGGCCGCGCGCGGCTCGCCCAGCGCGGCAAGCTGGCGCTCGCCTTCGAGATACTGGTCGGCGTCGGGCGCCTGATAGCCGAAGTCGACTGCGTTCCACTGCGCCAGTTGCTGCTGGCTGGCGCGGGTCTCGAATTCGGTTTCGAGCATCATGTTGCCGCGCTGGAGGGATACGATCCGCCGCTCCGCCAGGCGGACTTCGCTGCGCACCGAGTTGACCTTGAAGGTCAGTGCACCGAACAGCGTGACGCACAGCGCCAGCGTCACAACCCAGCCGATCTGCCGCAGGCGGCTGCCGACCAATCCCGAATGGCCGCCCATTATGCGGCCTCCCGCGCGGGAGCGGCGGTGCGCACGGCATGGCGCAGCGTGGCCGAGCGCGCCCGCGGATTGCGCGCGATCTCCGCCTCGGACGCGCGAACCCCCTTCGACACACGGGTGAACACCGCCGGGCGAGCCTGCGCCTCGGGCATGTGGCGCGAGCCCGGCGCGAGCGCCGAGGCATCGCGGAGGAAGCGCTTGGCGATGCGGTCTTCGAGGCTGTGGAAGCTGACCACCGCCAGCCGCCCGCCTTCTGTGAGCAGGGTCTCGGCCGCTTTGAGTCCCTCCTCGAGCTCGCCGAGCTCGGCGTTGACGTGGATGCGCACCGCCTGGAAACTGCGCGTCGCCGGGTCCTTGGGAGCGCCGGCGCGGTAGCCGAGCGCCTTGCGCACGATCCGCGCCAAGTCCCCGGTAGTCTCGAGCGGGCGCGCGGCGACGATCGCGCGGGCGACGCGGCGGCTCTGACGTTCCTCGCCGTAATTGTAGAGCACGTCAGCGATTTCCCCTTCGCCGGCCGAATTCAGGAAGTCGGCGGCGCTCGGGCCGTCCTGGCTCATACGCATGTCGAGTGGGCCATCGGTGGAGAACGCGAATCCCCGCGCCGCCTGATCGAGCTGCATCGACGACACGCCGATATCCATCACCAACCCGTCGACCGCCGCGAGTCCCGCATCGGCGAGCGCGGCGAGCATTTCGGAAAACCGCCGCGCATGGAGAACCAGCCGCGGCGGGCTTTCGGCGGTTTCCGGCCATGCGCTGCCCGCGGCGATGGCATCGGGATCGCGGTCGAACGCATGGACGATCGCGCCGGCATCGAGCAGCGCGCGCGAATAACCGCCGGCACCGAACGTGGCGTCGACGATCACATCGCCGGGCTGCGGGGCGAGCGCAGCCAGAACCTCGTCGAGCAGGACCGGAATGTGCGGGGCGCCGGAAGTCATTTGCCCTTCGCCTCGGCCAAGAACTGCGCGCAGGCGGCCTTGGCGGCGGCCCAGGCGTCGTCCATCTTCATCAGCTCGGCGGGGTTCCAGACGGTGAAGCTGCGTCCGCCGCCCTGGAAAAACAGCGCGTCATCGACATGGCCGAGTATCCGCAAGTGATCGGGCAGCACGAAGCGGCCCGAATCGTCGAACGGCACCTGGGCAAATCCGAACAACTGCTGCGCGCGGGTGTCGCGGTCGAACTCAGGGCCGGCGCGGTCTTCCTCGCGGGTGAGCAGGATCTCGAGCTCCACCTTGCGCGACAGGCCGAAGCCGACCAGGCAGGCGAACCGCGGATGCTTGTCGAGGCACAGCGTCCTGCCGCCGCTCGATTCCTTGACCGCGTTGCGGAACAGCGGAGGCAGCACGAAACGACCCTTGTCGCCGGCCGGCGAAAAGGCCTGTCCCGAAAAGCCGCCGAACGCCGCCTCTGCCACTTGGTCCCCGCCCCCTCGTCTGGCCCCGCACGATCGGAGCCGCCCCCGGACAGACCTCTCCCCCTGCCGACCGCGCAAAGCGCGACCGGCTCGCAGCGACCGGTGTCGATGCGCAGTTTGGAACGGTGAGTCCGATGGAAGGCGGTATTAACTTTCTTCCCCGTGGGATGGAAGGGAAAAAAGCGGGATAATGCGGGAATGCGCGGTTAACTGTTCTTTTTATGTGGATAATCGCGTTGCGTCACAATGCTGTAATGCTCGGTAGAGTGCGCCGACCCGTCGGTTTTCAATAACTTACGCCACCTTGTAAAGACTCAAGCGGGCTTGTTCCCGTAAATTCCCGCTCGATCACCGGAACGCACGCCGAAGAAGCATTGCCACCGCCGCATTCGATCCGTCGTCTTCTGGCTCGGCTTCGAGCACCGCGGCATCGGCGAGAATCACCGCGCGCCCTTTGCCGATCGCGCATTCGGCGACCAGTCCACCTGCCGCGAGCTTGCAGGCCGCCGGCGCGCCCGGCGCCACCAGCGCGAGTTGTCCCGCCAAACGGACCGTAAGCGGACCTTTGGCCCACACGACCGTGCGCGGCGCGTCGTCCTGGTCCTCGTCGAACGACAGCTCGATCCCCCAGCGGCGCAGTATGGGCGAGATCAACACCACATCCTGCGGCCGGCGGCGGTCACCGATGGCGAAGCGCGAATGCTCGGTCAGCAGCGGATCGGCGAACAGCAGCAAGCGCCCGCCCCCGCGCACCCAATCGTCCAGCGCGACGTTCTCCGCCGGGGCGAGCGGGCGCGGCTGCGCCATGACCAGCCGGTCCAACTGGCCGAGCCCCTGCCCGTCGAGCGTGTCGAGCGCCTCGACCCGGTGATCCGCCTCCAGTGCGCCGCGCACCCAGTGCGCCGGTCCCTCTCCGTCGAGCGTCTCGCCGATCGAGCCACTCTCGTTCCACAGAATCGGCAGCGAAGTGAACAGGCCGAGCGGCGGCTTGTCATTGGGCCCGCCCGCCAAGGCCCAGGTGATGGCCCCGGCGACCAGCAGTGATAGCGCGGTGCCGGCAGCCACCAGGCGCTTTCTACTGCCCGGCATCGGAGCGGGCGGGCGCGGAGCCTGTCACGGTGGGTTCGGCGGGCAGATCGGGAACGACCCCGGCGTCGGCCAGCGGATCGGTGCCCGGCGGCTGGGCCTCGTCCGGAGCAACCGTCGCCGCCGCTTCGGGCGCCACCGCATCGGCCGACTGGTTGGCGCGTTCCTCGATTACGTGCGCCAGGCCGACGACCAGAACGATGCCCAGCAACAACGACAAACCGACCTGCAGCCGCTGCAAGCCTTGAGCCCGCGTCCCGCCGAGCGGCGCGCGCGCGATTTCCTCGTTCGTTTCGGGTAAGGGGGGGATGGTAGCCATCGCCTCACGCTAGCCGATGCGACTGACCAGTCAATGAACCGCGGCTATGCGGAGCGCAGCCAGTCGAACACCGGCAGCTCCTTCGCGCGCAGCCAGTTGGCGTTGTAGAGCGTCGAGAGATAGCGGAACCCGGTGTCGCACAGGATCGTCGCAACCCGCGCATCCTTGCCCAGTTGCCGGCCGAGCATGACCGCGCCCGCCACGTTGATCCCCGACGACAGCCCCAGGCACAGCCCTTCGTCGCGCAGCAGCTGGGCGACCCATTCGAGCCCCTCCTGATCCGACACGCGGAACTGGGTGTCGATCGGCGCGCCTTCGAGGTTGCCGGTGATCCGCCCCTGCCCGATCCCCTCGGCCACCGAGCTGCCTTCGGCCTTTAGCTCGCCGGTGGCGTAATGGCTGTAGAGCGCGGCACCGTGTGGATCGGTCAGCGCGATGGTGACGTGCTCGTCGCGTTCCTTCAGTCCCAGGCCCACGCCCGCCAGCGTACCGCCGGTGCCGACGGTGCAGGTGAACCCGTCGATCCGGCCCTCCATCTGGTCCCAGATTTCGGCCGCGGTGGTATCGATGTGCGCCTTGCGGTTGGCGGTGTTGTCGAACTGGTTGGCCCAGATTGCGCCGGGCGTATCCTCCGTCAGCCGGCGGCTGGTGTGGACGAAGTGATTGCAGTCCGAGTACTTGGTCGGCGGGACCAGCACGAGCTCGGCCCCCAGCGCGCGCAGGGTGTCGGCTTTTTCCGGGCTCTGGTTATCGGGCATGACGATGATCGTGCGATAGCCGCAGGCGTTGCCGACCAGCGCCAGCCCGATGCCGGTGTTGCCCGCGGTCCCTTCGACAATCGTCCCGCCGGGCTTGAGCTCGCCGCGCGCCTCGGCGTCGCGGACGATGCCCAGCGCCGTGCGATCCTTGACGCTGCCGCCGGGGTTGAGGAATTCGCACTTGCCCCACACTTCGCATCCGGCCGCGGCGCTGGCGCCTTCGAGCAGGACGAGAGGGGTGTTGCCGATCAGGTCGAGCGTGTTCTTGCGCGCAGGTGAGGCATTCATGGGAGCAGCGCTAATCCCGGCGGCGAAGACCGGCAACGCAGTTCGCGTTTGCAGTGCGCTACCCAGTCTTGCCTAGTCTTCCTGAGCGATGGTGACCTTTAGCCCGTCGAGGTCGCTGGTGAAGGGAACCTGGCAGCCGAGCCGCGAATTGGCGTCGCGGTGGTCGCTCGATTCGAGCAGGTCGTCTTCGTCCTCGCTCATCCGCGGCAAGCGGTCGGCGAACGCCGGATCGACATGGACATGACAGGTCGCGCAGCTGCAGCAACCACCGCACAGCGCCAGCAGCTCGTCGAAACCGTTGTCGCGAATCGCTTCCATCACCGTCAGGCCCTCGGCGACATCGACCGCGGTTTCGTGTCCGGCGCGGTTGACGACGATCAGCTGGGGCATGGCGATTGGTCCTCGGCGTTATTCGCGAAAGCGCCCTGTCGGGCATCCGGCGCGGCTGCTAGGGGGTGGCGTCAGTTTTAGCAAGAATGGCGCTTTGGCCAGATTGGGACGAACGCATGGGTCTGAGCGCGGGCCAGATCAAACAGAGCCTCGATGCGGTTGCGGCGCGCGAGCCGGGTATCGCCCGCGCGCTTGCCGCCGCCGGCTATCCCGAACCGCGCATCCGCAACCGCGGCCATGTCACCCTGCTGCGCGCAATCGTCGGGCAGCAGGTCTCGGTCGCCGCGGCGGCGAGCATGTGGAACAAGCTGGCGGCCGAAGTCGGCGAGGCGGTCGATCCGACCGAGCTGCTGGCGCGCGATTTCGACACGTTGCGCGCCTGCGGCCTTTCGCGCCAGAAGCAGGGTTACGCGCGGTCGTTGTGCGAACTGGTCGAAGCGGGCGCGCTCGACTTCGACGCTCTACCCGAGGACGACGAGGAAGCCATCGCGCTGCTGACCCGGATCAAGGGCATCGGCCGCTGGACCGCCGAGATTTACCTGCTGTTCGCGGAAGGACGGCCGGACATCTGGCCGGCGGGCGACCTCGCCGTGCAGGCAGGCCTGGGCAAGATTCTCGGGCTCGAGACGCGCCCCACCGAGAAGGAAACCCGCGCCCTTGCCGAAGACTGGCAGCCCCATCGCGGCGCGACGGCGATCTTCACCTGGCACTGCTACAACAATCCCGCGCTCTAGATGGAACGGTACGCTGAATGTCCGCAAAGGGTGGAAAGCTGACGTTCGTTTGAGCGCACTAGATTGTTCTTGGCTTGCCTAGCCAAGCAGTCGTCGAGCGCCACCAGAGCAGGGTCAACAAGGCAGCGCTTACGGCTAGATTGCCGAGCAGGATCGCGTAATCCCACGGCTCGACATCATTCCACAAATAAGCGTTTGCGAGCAGGACGGCCTGCAAGATGAGCAACGCCGTATAGACCCAACGGGCCGTAGGACTCCTTCCACGGCTAATCCAAAGCGTTAGGCCTACCCACGCAATCAGCCACAATAGGTCACCGATGCCGCCCACCTCCGGCGATAGCACAATCATCGCTATTGCTGGCAGGATGCTACCCGCTTCGAATAGCGCCACCGTGCGAGGCAGACGAACTTGCTCAGCTTCCATGGGAGAAGGTTATGGCTAAGCTGTAATGTCCGCAATGGGTGGAAAGCGGACATTCGCGGAGCACCCACCATGCGACCGGTCGCCGCGAGCGGACTGTCTGCTTGGAACTCCAGTCCCGGCGAGAGCGGAACTTCACATCAAGTACCGAAACGTCCATTTACGGCGCGTGGCAAATTAGGCCGCGAATCACGTAGCCCCGGTAGCTCACGATCAACTTGCCTGGTCAGAGCAGGCACCGAAACGAGCGTCGTTCCATCGGCCCGAACCAAGACTCGTCGAGTCAACAAAGAAACTTAAGTCTGGCTCGACAAGCAAAGATAAGCGCATGATCGACCGACGCGCTGGCCCTCCTTTGTAATGTGCAGGTGAGCTGTTAGCATCGTGCCGCCGCCGGTGCGCGACTCGGGCTGATGTCGCGACGCGGGGCCAACTCGGAGGGTCCTCATGCCGCCCTTATCCTTCCGCGATCAACTCGCCGCGGATCTGTCGGGCGCGGTGCTTTCCGCCGATCCGGTTGCGGTCGGCGGCAGCGATCCGCCCACCCAGGTGCGGATCAGAACGCATTTCGTGGCGATGGACGCCTTGTCGCCGCCGCGCGCCGATCCACTGCGCCGCCGCGACGATCCCGGACAGCGCCTGGCGGGACAATTCGCCGCGCACCGCGACGATTTCGCGGAAGTGGAGGGCAAGCTGCTCGACTGGATGCGCGCCGCGCCGGGCAATGCTGAACGCTTCGCGGAAAATCCGGCCGCGATCGTGGCGGGCCTCCCCGATGTGAAGGACGAGGTCAAGACCCGGCTCGCGCCTATCTTCCGACGCTCTAACACGGTCCGCCCGCAACTGCCCGGCGCGGTCGTGACCGAAATGACTTTCGACGCGGAACCTGCGGCGCTTGTCCCCGCCGCCCAGCTCGTCGGGAAGGGCAGCGTCGATATCGCGTCGGACGCGTTGCTCGAAATTGGCCTGACGCAATTGACGCGGATTTTCGCGGAAAAGCTGGTGCCGGTGATCCGGCTGGCGGCGGCAAACCTCGCTTTCGCGGGGGGCACGCTGAGGCTGCTCGGCGAACGCACCGGCGACCCTGTTCTGACGCGCGTATCGCCCGATACCCTGCGGCTGAGCATCGGCTTTACCACCGGTCAACTAGTGTTGGGGGTGCTCACGCCGGTGCTGACCACGCTGGGCGACGTGGTCGTCGATGCCGATCTCAAGCTGACCTCGCCAAGTCCTCAGAACGGCCAGCGCCTAGGCCTCGACCTCGTTCCTGGGACGCTGACGATTGTCCGCCCCGCAGCCGTTACGGAGGCCGTCTGGGTACCCGTCGACACGGCACTCAAGGCGCTGCTCGCGCCGCTTTACACATACGCTGTGCCGCTGAGGTTTCCCACAGGGCTGTGCGGCATTCAGCCGCGCGCGGTTACGGCCGGTTTTGTGCCGCCGCCTGCCGGCAGCGATAAACAGGACGCGCTGGCCATCGCGATCGCGCTTTTCGAGGGCAGCGTGCCGACGATTGCGCCCGCTGCGGAATCGCGACTCCCCGCCGCCCAGGATGGCGGGCTGTTCCTGTCGAACCGGCTTGCCGCGGCGGTGGCGTGCTGTGTGCTTTCGCAGGCCCCCGGCTTGGCGGGCCAGCCGCACGAGGAAGCGACGGACAGCAATCCGGGCTGCAAATGGCGCAATATTCCCGATTTCAGGATCGGCGATCAGGTTTATGACGAACTCGTGTCGCTCGAGGTGAGCGCGCAGGACGGCGGGCTCAAAACGGCGATCGTGCTAAGAACCAGCGGCTTCGGCTGGAGCGCGACTGTCCGGGGCGGAGCTGACATCAAGCTCGGCCTGACCGACGGACAGATCGCCGTGAACGCGACCACCGAGCTCGATCTCGATGTGGAGGTCTCGCCATGGGTCTATATTCTGGGCATCCTTGCGCTTATCGGCGGTGCCATCCTGTTGATCTTGAGCAAGGGTGCGGGAGCCAAATTTTCGCTCGGACTGTTCACGATCGGCGTCGGCCTGCTGATGCTGTCGCTGGCCTATCTGGTTGAGAATATCGACGATATCCTGCTGGCCGGGGTCGATGAGTTCGCCAATCCAGATGAGCTCGTCAACCTCCTGCCTGGCGGGCTGGCTGACGGGTTCGGCCAACTAACTTTCCTCACTTTTCTCGAATGGGACGATCTCGATCTCGGCGGCTATATGACGACGCCGGGTTCGCCGCGATTCGTGGCGGGGGGCGATATCGCGCTGCGGCCCGGCTGGGGGATCGATCTCGACACCGGCGATCTGATCGCCCCGGGCGATCTGAACGCGCACCGCGATGCCGATCTGCGGCTGCGCGAACCGCCCGGGCTGGCGGTGGCGCGCATCGCGCCGGGGCGGACGGGCGGCGCGCGCGGTGCCATCCCGCTGGGCCCGGTCGCGCAACCCGCGTCCTCCGGCAGCCCCATCTTCGACGATGTCGGGATAACTTTCGATTACAGCGTCGAGGCGATCGGGGCGAGCCGCATGGTGGCGTTGGTGGGGAGACCGTATCAGACGATCGGCTATTTCGACCTCGCCGAGCTGGGCTTTCCCGCCACCGCGACGAGCATTGAGGTGCCCTCGCCCGCCCCCGCTGGATCGCCGCCGCGGATGAAATCGTTCGCGGTCAGGACCAGCGCCGGGCGGCTGGCGAGCTGCGCGGTGTGGCATCAGGCGAGCAACCGCATCATGCTGCGTTACCGCACCTTCGACACGCCGATCTGGTTGTCGATCTCGACCGAGGGCACTTATGTCGAGGATTTCGGCAAGCCGGAATTCGGGATGGCCTATATCCTCCACGGCACGTACACCGCGGTCCTGGGCGCGCCATCGCCGCCGTTTCCGGCCCCGCGCCATCAGTGGTTCTGGTCGGGGGCCGAGCTGGTAGGCAGCGGCATGCTCGACGATCTGGGCAATCGCTTCACCATCATCGGCAATCGCTGCCTGATCGAAACCGCCTGGGGTACCGATCTCGAAGGCTGGCTGTGCGCAACGATCAGCAACGGGGCAGGGCTGGAAGCGGTGGCGTGTCGCAACATCAGCCATATCGGCAAGGACGATCCCCCGCCGCCCGTCCCCGATTACGGGCAGCCGGGCTATCCCAGTGGTCCGGGCTGGTCGGGTGGACCAGGGATGTAAGGCGGCTGAAGCAGCAACTGAGATTTGTTGCCATGACTGTTTTCACGGAATCGGCAGAGGGTTCAAACGACGGCAATGGGGCGCGAAGCGGCCACTAATCTGACGTCGCTGAATGTTTGCAATGGGTCGATTGGCGACATTCATCGCTTATCTCAAATGTAGCCCCAAATCCGTAGCAATCCGCTACTGACCGCGCTACTCCGAGCCAAAGGGAGTGTGGGCATGGCGACACGCAAAGCGATTTTCATCACCGGCGGCGGGTCGGGCATCGGGCGGGCGATCGGCGAGTATTTCGCCGGGCGCGACTGGTTCGTTGGTCTGGGCGATATCGACGACGCCGGCATGACCGAAACCCAGGCGCGGATCGGCAACGGGTTCACGTACGCCCGCAAGTTCGACGTGCGCGACAGGGACGCGTGGACCCAGGCGCTCGAGGCGTTCTCGATCGCTTCGGGCGGGCGGATCGACGTGGTCGCTAACAACGCCGGGATTCCGCTTGGCGGTTCGCTCGACACCAACACCACCGGGGAAATCGAGCGCTGCCTCGACATTAACCTGAAGGGCGTGCTGTTCGGCGCGCAGGCGGCGCTGCCGCATCTGAAGAAGACCGCGCCGGGATCGTGCCTGCTCAACACCGCGAGCGCGGCGGGAATCTACGGCACCGGCGGGGCGAGCGTCTATTCGGCGACCAAGTTCGGGGTGCGCGGGATCACCGAGGCGCTCGATGCCGAATGGGCGGAATTCGGCATCAAGGTGCGCGACCTGATGCCCGGCTTCATCGACACCCCGCTGCTCGACCATGCCCCTAACCAGAGCAGCAACGAGGCGATCCGCAGCCGGGTGACCGAGGCGGGGCTGGAGATCACTCCGGCATCGGTGGTGGCGCAGGCGGCGTGGGACGCGGTCCACGGCGAGCGGCTGCACACGCTGGTCGGCAAGACCGCCAGGAGCCTCGCGTTCGGGGCGCGGTGGATGCCCGGCCGGGTGCGCCAGCGTGCGCGCGCGCTGACGAGGCCGTTAGGGCAGTAGAGCCTCGATCGCCCTGGCCAACACCAGGTCGCGCGTGCTGAGCCCGCCGGCGTCGTGGGTGGTCAATTCAATTTCGACGCGGTTATAGACGTTCGACCATTCGGGGTGGTGGTCGTGTTGCTCGGCCAACAGCGCGACGCGGGTCATGAAGGCGAACGCCTCGCTGAAGTCGGCGAAGCGCAAGCTGCGCGCGATCGCCTTGCCCTCGCGGACGAGCGTCCAATCTCTCAGCTGGATGAGGGCAGCGCCCCGCTCCGCCTCTGTCAGTTCGGCGACGGACATGCGCGTTCTCCCGGTGCGAAGGTTGTCGGTTGCGGGCCCTTCGCCTAACCGGCACAGCGATGCAACCGCGCCTGACCGTGCAAGACCTCGCCTGCCGCCGCGGCGACCGGCTGCTGTTCGCCGGGCTGTCGTTCGACCTGGGACCGGGCGAGGCGCTGCAGGTGGTCGGCGCCAATGGCACCGGCAAGTCGAGCCTGCTGCGCCTGCTTGCCGGACTCTCGCGCCCGTTCGGTGGCTCGGTCGAGCGCGTGGGCACCTTGGGCTTGATCGACGAGCGCCTGGCGATGGACGAGCATCTGCCGCTCGGCGCGGCGATGCGCTTCTGGGAGCGGCTCGATGGCTGCGGCGATCCGGCGATGCCGCTCAAGATGATGGAGCTAGACGACATGGCCGAGGTGCCGGTACGCTTCCTGTCGACCGGCCAGCGCAAGCGGCTCGCGTTCGCCAGGCTGCTCGATTGCGCGCACGACGTCTGGCTGCTCGACGAACCGCTCAACGGGCTCGACGATGCCGCCCGCGCCAAGGTCGAGGCGCTGGTCGCGCTGCATTGCGGGGGCGGCGGCATTTGCGTGGTGGCTTCGCACCAGCAGATGGCCCTTCCCGCGGCCGCGCGCCGGATCGAGTTGGCGGAGTACGCACCGTGAGCGTCGTGCTCGCCCTGCTGCGCCGCGACCTGCAGCTGGCATTCGGCGGACGCGGCGGGCCGTGGCTGCCGACGCTGTTCTTCGTCGCGGTGGCGGTGCTGTTCCCGTTCGCCGTGGGGCCCGACGCGCCGCTGCTCGCGCGCACCGGCGGCGGAGTGCTGTGGATCGCCGCGCTGCTCGCCGCGATCCTGCCGATCGACCGGCTGGTGACGCCCGATATCGAGAGCGGCGTGTTCGATCAGCTTACCCTGCGCGGCATATCCGAGGAACTGGTGCTGGCGGTGCGGCTGCTGGCGCACTGGCTGAGCTTCGGGCCGTTGCTGCTGCTCGCCGCGCTGCCGGCGGGGGCGATGCTGGGCCTTCCGGGTGAGACGCTGCGCGCGCTGCTGCTCGGCCTCGCGCTCGGCACCCCGGGCATTGCCGCGATCGGCCTCATCATCGCCGCGCTGACCGCCAGCCTGCGCGGCGGAGCGGCATTGGGCGGGCTGCTGCTGGTCCCGCTCGCGGTGCCAATCCTGATCTTCGGCGCCGGCGCGCTCGCTCGCCCCGACAGTGCGGGCCTCGCGCTATGCGGCGCGATCAGCCTGGCGCTATGCGCGGTCGCGCCGTTCGCCGGAGGAGCGGCGGTGAGGGCGGCGCGGGAGGCCTAAATTCTCTCCCTCGAGAGAGGGATACGGAGACTTGCGAGCTTGCTCGTTAGTCGAAGTTGAGAGGGGGCTGGCGGAAGCTGGCGCTTCCGACCCCTCTCCCTCAAGGGGAGAGGGCTTAGACGTAAGGCGGCTTATCGCGCCCGGTCGGGCTCCGCGTGAAAATCTCGCAGCCGTCCTCGGTAATGCCGATCGAGTGCTCGAATTGCGCGCTGAGGCTCTTGTCGCGGGTCACTGCGGTCCAGCCGTCGCTCAGCAGCTTCACCCACGGGCGGCCGAGGTTGATCATCGGTTCGATGGTCATGAACATGCCGGGGCGCAGTTCCGGTCCGGTGCCGGCCTTGGCCGCGTGGACCACTTCGGGCGCGTCGTGGAACAGGCGGCCGAGGCCGTGGCCGCAGAATTCGCGCACCACGCCGTAGCGCTGCCTTTCCGCGTGCGCCTGAATCGCCGCGCCGATGTCGCCCAACCGCGCGCCGGGCCGCGCCTGTTCGATGCCGAGCATCAGGCATTCGTGGGTCACTTCGACCAGCCGCCGCGCCTTCAACGGCACCTCGCCGACCAGGAACATACGGCTGGTGTCTCCGTGCCAGCCGTCGAGCAATGGCGTCACGTCGACGTTGACGATGTCGCCGTCTTTCAGCGCCTTGTCGCCGGGAATGCCGTGGCACACCACGTGGTTGACCGAGATGCAGCAGCTGTGGGTGTAGCCGCGATAGCCGAGGGTGGCGGGCACGGCGCCGCCGGCAAGCGTCATCTGGCGCACCACATCGTCGAGTTCGCCGGTGGTCACGCCGGGCTGCACCAGCGGCGCCAGCGCATCGAGGATTTCGGCCGCCAGCCGGCCGGCCTTGCGCATGCCTGCGAAGCCCGCCGGGCCATGGAGCTTGATGCTGCCGTCGCGAATGACGGTCTCGTCGCCGGTGACGGTCTGGTACTGGGTCATGCGAACTATTTAGGTGTTTCGCTTCCGAAGCGCCAGTGAGTCCCCGCGCAGGCGGGGACCTCATCGAACAGGCGCTTCGCGTGCACTCCGAGGCCCCCGCCTTCGCGGGGGCTCACTTCCTGGCGCTGAACGCCGCGCGGTACGCCGGCTTGACCGCGCCCAGCATCGCTGAGGTCAGCGGGAAATCGAGCTCGTACGCCCCTTCGGCGTAGGACCCGGCGACATAAGGCCCGTACCACACCGAAATCCGGTCAAACGTCTTGCCGTTCGACGATCCGACCAGGATCGTCGCATCGTCCAGCTCGGGACACCCGCCGAAGAATTCGTCGCTCGCATCGACCGGCTCGCCCCGCCGCTGCTCGCGCTCCTTGTTGAGCGCCTCGCACACCGTGTCGCCCATCGTCCCGCCGAGATAGCCGGGCGACTGGAACAGCTCTGCCGGTGCGAACCCCCGCGCGTTCGCCTTGTCCCATACCAGCCCTTGCATGCCATACATCCCATGCGCGCCGCCGGTGTAGGTGTGGAACGCGTTCGACAGGCTGAGGTAGCCGGGCAAGTCGGCGACAACTTGCCATACCTCGCCATAGCCGTGGGGATTGAAGGGGTAATCGTTGGCCTTGGCGTCGGCCCGCGCCTCCTTCGCCTCGGCGATCATCTCGAGTTTCGCCTTGGCTGCGCCGCCTTCCACCCGCGCTCTCAGTCCCGGGAATGCGCCGACCGGCGCCGGGTATGAGAATTCATAGCTGTAGAGCGCGGTGTCTTCCTTCACCGTCACCGCCCGGCCTGTCGTAGAGGCGCTCGCGCTGGCGGCTGCGCTTGCGCCCTTGGTTCCGCTCCGCTCCGCGACTTCCTCCGGCGCGGAACAGCCCGCGAGCGCGAATGTCGCCAGCAGCGGAAACAGGCGAACGGACATTGGTTTTCTCCGGGCAGGCGCTAGTTGGCTGGGATTATGAAAAAACCTGTCGAGCTAATCCAGCCCGATCGCGGCCAGCCGGCGATCGACATTCATCTGGTCAACAAGGACGGCTACCCCGCCTGGGCCAAGCGGCTGACCAAGGGCCAGCGCGCCGCGCTCGACGCGCAGAAGTTCGACGGCGGCGGCTATCAGGTCGGCGTGGTGCCCGATGGCGACCGCTGGTTCGTGGTCGGCGGAGTCTCCGATCCAGCCAAGCTGTCAAGCTGGTGCATGGCCAAGCTGGCCGAAGCGCTGCCCTCCGGGACTTATCGCCGTGCCAAATCGGACAAAGGGGCCGGCGAGCCGGGGCCGGCGTTGTTCGGCTGGCAGACGGCGCAGTATCGCTTCACCCGCTACCGCGACGATGCCGATGCGGTCGGGCCGCGGGTTTTGCTGACCACCGACGCCAGGTCCATCGAGCCGGCGGTAGCCGAAGCGCGCGCCAGCATGAAAGTCGCCGACCTCGTCAACACCCCGGCCGAAGACATGGGCCCCGCCGCGCTCGAGGCCGAGGCCGAGGCGCTGGCCAAGGCGCACAAGGCCAAGCTGAGCGTGACCAGGGGCGAAGCGCTGGTGCGCGAATACCCGATGGTCCACGCGGTCGGTCGTGCCGCCGCGCGCGAGCACGCCCCGCGCCTGATCCACCTCGAATGGGGACTGGAAAAGCACCCCGTGCTGGCGATCGTCGGCAAAGGTGTGTGCTTCGATTCGGGCGGGCTCGATATCAAGCCGGCGAGCGGCATGCTGCTGATGAAGAAGGACATGGGCGGCGCGGCGCACGCGCTGGCGCTGGCGGGCCTGATCATGAGCGCCGGGCTCAAGGTGCGGCTGCACCTGCTGATCCCCGCGGTCGAGAACGCGATTTCGGGCAACGCCTTTCGCCCCGGCGACGTCTTGCGCAGCCGCAAGGGGCTCAGCGTCGAGATCGGCAATACCGACGCCGAGGGCCGTCTGGTGCTGGGCGACGCGCTGGCGCGGGCGAGTGAGGAGAGCCCCGACCTGATCATCGATTTCGCCACCCTGACCGGCGCGGCACGGGTGGCGCTGGGTCCCGACCTGCCCGCCCTGATGGCGCGAAACGATGCGACCGCCGACGCGCTGCTCGCCGCCGGCAAGGCGCACGACGACCCCTGCTGGCGGCTGCCGCTGCCCGAAAGCTACCGCGAATGGCTCAAGTCGGACATCGCCGACCTGGGCAACGCACACGCCAACCCCTTCGCCGGGGCGAGCGTGGCGGGCCTGTTCCTCGACCGTTTTGTCGGCGAGGGGGTGGACTGGGCGCATTTCGATACTTTCGCCTGGCGTCCCGCGGCCAAGCCTGGCCGGCCCAAAGGCGGCGCGGCGCTCGGCCTGCGCGCCGCGTGGCACATGCTCCAGGACCGCTACGGGTGAAACTTGCCGTCAACCGCGCGGCGCTATAAGCGCGCCGGGCGCATCCCAAGGGGCCAGACGACGACACCGTGAGCGAGACCGCGAACTACCCGCCGCCAGAGGGCCAGCTATCGCTGTCCGGCCCGGTCGAGCGGCCGGCCACGGGCACGCTGGCGATCCGCGGCGACCTGGCGCACATCGCGCTGGCCGACCGTTATCTCGTCGCGCATTACGTGGTGCCGGAACCGCGGCGCGTCGGCCCCGAGGCGACCGCCCTGCTGTGCCACCCGCGCGACGGGTCGGACGAAGTGACGGTATTGGCCGCGGGCGAGGCATTCGAGGCGCTCGACTACGCCGGTGACTGGTGCTGGGGTTGCCGCACTCCCGAAGGCCCGTCCGGCTACCTGCCGATATCCCGCCTGGAGCCCCCAGCGCCCGCATGACCTGCAGCGTCTTCATCGACGGCGCGGCGGGGACCACCGGGCTCGAGATCGCTGACCGGTTGGCGGGCCGCGGCGAGTTCACGCTGGTCACGTTGGGCGAAGCGCGGCGCAAGCACGCCGCCGCGCGCGCCGAAGCGCTCAACGCGGCCGATTTCGCCATCCTCTGCCTGCCCGACGAGGCCGCGCGCGAGGCGGTGTCGCTGATCGACTCGGGCAGCGCCGTGCGCGTGATCGACGCGTCGAGCGCGCATCGGGTGAGCGAAGGCTGGACCTTCGGCTTTCCCGAGATCGCCGGCCGCGACGCGGTGGCGCGGGCGGCGCGGGTCTCGAACCCCGGATGCTATTCGACCGGCTTCATCGCGCTCGTCGCGCCGCTGGTCCGCGCCGGGCTGATCCCTGCCAACTGGCCGTACACCTGCCACGCGGTGTCGGGATATTCGGGCGGCGGCAAGGCGCTGATCGCGCGCTTCGACGCCGATCTGGACATCGCCTGGCGCGGCTATGCGCTGGCGCTGGACCACAAGCATGTGCCCGAGATGCAAGCGCACTGCGGGCTCGCGCTCCCGCCGCTGTTCTCTCCGGCGGTGGTCCCGGCGCACCGCGGGATGGTCGTCGAAGTGCCGCTGCCGCTGGCGGCGATGCCGGGCACCGCCAGAGCGGACCAATTGCGCGATGGCCTGGGCGATTTCTACCGCGACAGCCCGGTCGTTCGGATGGGCGCCGAACAGGACCGCGAACTGCTGCTTCGCCGCTCGCGCGGACCATCGGACGGGATGGACCTGCATGTCTTAGTTTCGGAGGACGGGGGCCAGGCGCGGCTGGTCGCCGTGTTCGACAACCTCGGCAAGGGGGCGAGCGGCGCGGCCGTGCAGTCGCTCAACCTGATGGCGGGACTGGACGAAACCGCCGGGCTGCGGCTGCCCTAAAAACGGGCAATAGTTGCCCGCGATGTGGGCATTGGTCCGCCCGCCCCCGAGGAAAGTTGCGGCGCTCCCCCTGTTGGCGAAGGTTTCTTGCCTGCGGCCCCCTTTAATCCGCGCCTCCGATAGCTTACCCCACCAAATTGGCGTTGGCACGATTCTTGATGATCGTGAGGCTGAGAAACGGGTAGCCGGCTGGTTTCGCGCGCGAGCGCTCGCCAAGCCGGCCGGTCCTGCAAAAGATACGGGGGTCACGTGAAAAAGATCGAGGCGATCATCAAGCCGTTCAAGCTCGACGAGGTCAAGGAGGCGCTGCACGAGGTCGGCGTCTCGGGCATCACCGTGACCGAGGCCAAGGGCTTCGGCCGGCAGAAGGGCCACACCGAGCTCTATCGCGGGGCCGAATACGTCGTCGATTTCCTGCCCAAGGTGAAGCTCGAGGTGGTCGTCCCCGACAGTCAGGCCGAACGCGTGGTCGAGGCGATCGCCGCCGCCGCGCAGACCGGGCGCATCGGCGACGGTAAAATCTTCGTCTCCACCATCGATTCCGCGCTGCGCATCCGCACCGGCGAGAAGGACGACGCGGCGATCTGATTGCCCGGCCCCGCGCCGTTTATCGTTAGCGCCCGGAAGGGCAACCAAGAGGGAATACCATGTCGAACGCAAAGGACGTCCTCAAGCAGATCGAGGAGCAGGAGATCGAGTGGGTCGATCTGCGCTTCACCGATCCCCGGGGCAAGTGGCAGCACCTGACCATGGTCGCCGGCATCCTCGGCGAGGACGAACTTGAGGACGGTCTGATGTTCGACGGTTCCTCGATCGCCGGCTGGAAGGCGATCAACGAGAGCGACATGATTTTGAAGCCCGATCTCGAACGGGTCTACGTCGACCCATTCAGCGCCACCCCGATGATGATCGTGTTCTGCGACATCGTCGAACCCTCGACCGGCGAGTGGTACGCCCGCGATCCGCGCTCGACCGCCAAGCGCGCCGAGAACTTTCTGAAGTCGACCGGCCTCGGCGACACCGTCTACGTCGGGCCCGAAGCCGAATTCTTCATGTTCGACGATGTCCGCTTCGAGGACGGCTACGCCGCCAGTGGCTGGCGCATCGACGACATTGAGCTGCCGACCAACACCGGGCGCGATTACGAATCGGGCAACCTCGCGCACCGCCCGCGCGCCAAGGGCGGCTATTTCCCGGTCGCTCCGGTCGACAGCGCGGTCGATATCCGCGGCGAGATGGTCGCAACGATGATCGAGATGGGCCTGCCGTGCGACAAGCACCACCACGAGGTCGCCGCCGCGCAGCACGAACTGGGCCTGACCTTCGGCACGCTGGTCGAGACCGCCGACCGGATGCAGATCTACAAGTACGTCGTCCACCAGGTCGCCCACGCATATGGCAAGACCGCGACCTTCATGCCCAAGCCGATCAAGGACGATAACGGCAGCGGCATGCACACCCACATTTCGCTCTGGAACGAAGGCAAGCCGCTGTTCGCGGGCAACGGCTATGCCGGCCTCAGCGACATGTGCCTCTATTTCATCGGCGGGGTGATCAAGCACGCCAAGGCGCTGAACGCCTTCACCAACCCCACCACCAACAGCTACAAGCGGCTGGTCCCGGGGTTCGAGGCGCCGGTCCTGCTGGCGTATTCGGCGCGCAACCGCTCCGCCAGCTGCCGCATCCCCTACGGCACGGGCGACAAGGCCAAGCGGGTCGAGTTCCGCTTTCCCGACGCGATGGCCAACCCCTACCTCGCCTATGCGGCGATGCTGATGGCCGGGCTCGACGGGATTCAGAACAAGATCCATCCGGGCGAGGCGATGGACAAGAACCTCTACGACCTGCCCCCAGCCGAACTCGCCGAAGTGCCCACGGTGTGCGGTTCGTTGCGCGAGGCGCTCGAAAGCCTGGAGGCCGACCACGCGTTCCTGCTCAAGGGCGACGTGTTCACCAGGGACCAGATCGAGGCCTACATCGAGCTATTGTGGGGCGATGTGTCCCGCTGGGAAACCACCCCCAGCGCGGTCGAGTACGATATGTATTTCAGCGCCTGAACTGGGGCACCTAAGCGAAAGGGGCGCTCGGGAAACCGGGCGCCTTCTTTCTCCCGTCGGCGGCGGCCTCTTATCCGGCTCTTTTGTGCGGACCGCCGCTGTTACGGGTTGATGCAATGGTCGCGTGAGCCCTCGACCGTCGGACAGGTGTCGCCCAGGCCAGCTCCACCGGCAGCTACCGCGACGACCACTACGGCCAAAAGGACACCGCCGATAATCAGCGCGGTATTGCTGCCTGAACCGCCGAACCCGAGCCTGGTCTGAGCATTCATGGCGGTCTCGCCGTTGAAGAAGAGCGCCGGCTGGCCGGTTCGCGACAGACCGAACTCCAATCCCTTCGGGCGGTATATCGGCGCCGACGCATTGGCTTGATCTTGCGCTCGATAACCCAATCTGACCTGCAGGCGCATCGTCGGCTTGGGCTTTGACCTGGTGCCCAGCGGGAGCTGAATGCCCAGGCCGACATACTCCGCTGGTCGCTGAACGAACAGTGCGGTGTGGCCAGTGTTCGCAGCGCACGGCTGGCTCAGGCAAGCGATGGCCACCAATACCGCGGTAACACCGATAGCGCGTCCCATCCTGTCTTCTCCCCAGCACGGCGGCCAAGCCTCCAAAAGCCGATAAAAGTTTTCCCAGTCAAGAAAATTGGGCGGTCCTTCGAGCACTTTGTTTGCCCTGTTGCATGGTCTTTCGGGAATCTGCTTGGCGCGCTTTTCCCCCGCTCCATCGTAGGTGAACCGGTGTTAACATCCTCCGCGCGAGTTGTTCGTTGATGCTCTGTAACGAACGGAGTTTGTCCCATGAAAAATTTTCTAGCATCAGCGTGTGCCGTGGCGGCCTTGTCGCTGGCTGCCCCGGTTTCGGCTCAGTCGGGCATCCTGGGTGACGTGATCCAGGGCGTGTTCGGCGGGTCTTCCAGCCGGATCGACAACTACGATGACCGCATTCGCGTCGCGTACCAGCGCGGCGAGATTTCGGAACGCGAAGCGCGCGATCTTCAAAATCGATATTTCGAGCTGCGCCAGCTCGAACAGCAATATCGCCAAGGCGGTCTTAGCCGCGACGAGCGCTACGACCTTCAGCGCCGGGTGAGCGACTTCCAGCGGCGTTTCGAAATGGCGCGCAACAACGGGCGCTACGACGATGACGATGACGACCGTTGGAGCGACAATAACGGCCGCCGCTGCCCTCCGGGGTTGGCCAAGAAGCGCAACGGCTGCTTGCCCCCCGGACAAGTCGGACGCGATGATGGGCGGTACCGCGACAGCTCCGGCTATCGCGACGACTACCGCGACAGCGACCGGGACGGCTACCGGGACGGCGACCGCTATGTTTGGCAGCGGGACCGGAATGGGCGCATGGTCCAGATAGACCGGCGCACCGGCCGGGTCGTGCGAGTGAGCAACCGCTAACCAATTCCGCCGACCGAACAAAGAGGGGCGTCCGGAGCGATCCGGGCGCCCCTTTCGTTATTCGTCCAATGTCCGCTTTCGACCCATTGCAGTCATTCAGGGGGCCCAGTATCGTGGAGCTCAGGAGGAGATCTTGGGCACACGCGCAATGTCTATGGCTGACGCAGGCTGGGCTACGGAGCTGCTCACAGAAGCCTTCGAGGGCCTGCCTCCTGCCACCCACATGTTTCGAGAGCCGAAAGCACGCAATAAGCTCGCCTATTTCATGAACTGCGGTTTCAAATACGCGCTCCTCTACGGCGAATGTCACGCCACGGCGGAGCAGGATGGAGTGGCACTTTGGCTGCTTCCCGGCTCTACTCACATGACGCCCCGGAGGATGTTTCGCGCGGGCATGTTCGCTGCACCCTTCCGCTTCGGATTACGCGACTTCAAAGCGTTCGGCGCTTTCGTCGGCCACACGGACAAGGTTCACCGTGAGGCAGTTCCAGAGCCACATTACTACCTTTTGACGCTGGGAGTCGCCCCGTTTGCTCAAGGCACCGGTGCGGGCGGTCGCCTGCTGCGCGACATGCTTGGCCGTGCTGACCGAGACCGCAAGCCGGTCTACCTAGAGACCCAGCGGCCGGAGAACATCCCTATATACGAGCGCTTCGGGTTCAACGTCGTCAGCGATGCCGCCATTCCTGAGATCGGCCTACAAAATTGGGGCATGGTGAGACATGGGTGCGGCGGGGACTCTTAGCCTGCTTTGCACCCCTCGCTCGCCGTCCGCTTCCGACCCATAGCGGACGTTCGGCTAAGCGAGACTCCGCTCAGAAAGATGCGTAGAACTCCCCACTTGGGGGCATGCACCGACGCTTTCAAAATGTGCCTTAACGAGGGAGAGGGGTATTGCGCTATTGGATTGTCAGCGCGGCGATAGCCTCAGCAATAGTAGCGACCTTCATCGCGGCGCCCCACGAGGCAAAGGCCCAGCGCTTTCATGACTCACAAGGTAATTACGTCGGCCAAACCTGGCGCGACAGTCGCGGCAATTATCGCTGCCGCCGCGCAAACGGAACCATCGGCATAATCGTTCCTATGGTGGCCAAGCCCGAAACGATCATTCCGACGGAGACGGCAGGCGAGCGCCGTGCGGACCCCGCAACGAGTGGCACGGTAAGTTCCGAAAGCCCGCGTCACCGTCCACCTGGCCGATGCCGATGAGCAAGGGAGCCAGCCCCTATGATGATCCGCGCTGGATTAACATGTCCCAGCCTTTGAACCGGCGGCAGGTGATCGGTGGAGCCGTGGCTGGCGGAGCGCTGGCCTGCTGGCCGAACCCCACGGGCGCGGCGGCCACCTCTTCGACCTTGTTCCGCGAGGTCACCCTTGTTGATGGAACAGGTGCCCCGCCGCGACTTGCCGACGTGCTCGTCATAGGTGACCGGATTGCTCGGATTGCATCGCCAGCCGGCCGAGGATCCGGAACGGCTGCACGGATCATCGCAGGCCGGGGACGCATTCTCGCGCCAGGTTTCATCGACACCCACACCCATGGAGATCCGCTCGATCAATCGTTCGAGGCGTACCTTGCCATGGGAGTGACTACGATCGTCGTTGGAGTGGACGGCAGTGGCCCTAGGATCGGGAAAGACCTTGATCTGCGAAGTTGGATGCGGGCGATTGATGGCGAACGGATCGACGTGAACGTGGCGACCCTGTCGAGCCATGGAACGTTGAGGCGCGCGGTAGGCGTGCCCGACGCCGTTCGTCGTCCCGACGCCGCAGCGCTCGCGCGCATGGCGGCACAGCTTGATACCGAGCTGCGAGCCGGTGCGTTCGGGCTTTCTTACGGCCTAGAATATGTGCCGGGGATCTACTCGGAGACGCCGGAGCTGACCAACCTCGGCCGCACCGCCAGCCGCTACGGTGCGGTCGTGATGAGCCATATGCGCTCGGAAAATGACGACGAGATCGAAGCATCAATAAACGAGCTGATCTTGTCGACCTTGCCCGGGCGCCCCCACATCTCCCATCTAAAGGTTGTCTTGGGAAAGGGCGAACGACGGGCGCGCGCGCTACTCGATACCCTTGCCGAGAAGCGTCGCGAGGGGATCGAACTCACCGCCGACGCCTATCCCTACACGGCCGGCTATACGGGTGTCGCGATCCTGTTCCCGCAGTGGGCCCTTCCACCCACCGATTATGCGAAGGTCGTGGCGGAGCGCAGACAGGAGCTACGCGACCATCTGGAAAGGCGCATGATCCGTCGCGGCGGTCCGGAAGCCCTGCTCTTGGGGACACCGCCCTATCGGGGCAAGACCCTTGCCCAGGCGGCGCAAGAAGACGGACTTCATTTCGCCGACTTCCTCGTGCAGATCGGACCCGAGGGTGGCCGGGGCGCGCACTTCACGATGGACAAGGCGCTACAAGACAAGCTGCTCCTGGACCCCTTCGTGGCAATCTCTACCGACGGCGGTCCCGAGATAGTACATCCGCGATCGGCCGGGACTTACGCCAAGTTGATCGAGGACTATGTGGTGGGGGAAGGGGCGCTGCCCATCGAGGAGGCGATCCGGAAGGCGACGTTTCTTCCCGCCCGCATCATGCGCCTTAGCGATCGCGGTGTTATACGGGTAGGTGCGCAGGCCGATCTCATCCTCTTCGATGCTACCAGGGTCAGAGCCCGCTCGACCTACTTAGATCCGTTTGCAAAGGCCAAAGGGTTTGACTTGGTGATGGTGAATGGTCGGCCCGCTTTCGAGGAGGAAAGACAAGTTGACACTGCTGGACGCCTGTTGCGTGCCAATAGGTCGCCGGCGCTCTCCAGTATGTAGGTTCCGAACGAACGCTGGGCAGTGCTCGAGCAGCTGATGCTCGAACAGTTGAAGCTTCGCGCTTAAGCCGCCTGCTCGCAGCGATCCGGTTGAGGTACCCGTAGACATAGAGCTTCAAAAGCACCGCCTGTGCGTCGTCAGATCATTTGGGACAGCTAGCGGCGTAAAGCAGCGGAGTGTTGGCCTTATCTGGGGGTTGATCTTTAAGCGGCGAGTTTGCGATGTTGCAAGCGCCGATGGACCTCTCATCGCCACCCTCCTTCAAGAAGCGCCGTCGCCACAATTATCGCCGCGAGGCGGGGCATCGCCAGCAGCTGACGATCCTCAAGATTGTCTCGATCGGCGACAAGAAGGCTGAAAAGAAGGCTGCTCGCGCCAAGGAAGCAGCCTCGCCGAAGGCCGAAACCGCCCCCGCAAGGGCTAAGGCCGCTCCGGTAGAGGCTGAAAAGTCCGCTGGGGACGTCCGCGCGAAACATCGTCCTCGTCGGCGACCAGATGCAGCTTTCCCAGCCCATCAAGGGGTCGCATCCGGGTGGAAGCGGTCGTTCGGCGCTCGAGTTCTTGCTAGAGGGCCATGCAACCGTGCCCGCCGATCAGGGGGTGTTCCTGCCCGTCACGCGCCGGATGCACACTGACCTGTGTCGGTTCGTGTCCGACGCGGTCTACATGGTCGCTGAAAGCTCCGCCAAGGACCGCTTGGGCGGCCTCGTGAATTGGGCCGAGAAACGCTTCCGCGAGGATGTTGAGGTTCAGACTTGGGCCGCTCTAGAGCATAAGAATGCTGGCAGAGCGGACAAGGCGAAAGCGGCATTCACTCGTGCGTTGGCGCTGGCTCCGGGTGATCCCTTTCTCCTTCACCACCTTGAGAGTCTCTGAGCACTAACCTGCGATCGAGGTCTGCGCAGGGGCAATGTCCGCTTTCCACCCGTTGCGGACATGCACGGCGACGAGCTAGAACTCAGCCGCGAGAGACCGAAGGAGCGTCCGATGCCCATCGATGACGATATCATCGAAACGCCCGAGGGGCCGATGACCTGGGGTGAGTGGAAGCGGAAGAACCCGGTTCAGATTCCTTCGCGCCGGACCAAGGGCAAGAAATTGCCGGTCAAGGTGAAGCGCTTCACCTCGGATGCTTGAGCGAGTCCAGGGTGGCCGGACAGGGCGCCGGCGACGCCTCCCCGATCAAATTTTCATTTTCCTACAGCACCCCATCGAGCTTACTTGCCCTGCCTCAATCAGTTCGACGAGGCAGCAACATGCAGCGTAAGCCCATTTTCGACACCGTCCGCAGGATGCTGCGGCGCGGGTTCACGCCGGCCGAGGTGCGCGCGCTCGACCGCGCGATGGACACCGCGAGCGGGGCGGATATATCTTCTCAGGACAGTGTGCCAAGTGTGCCAAGTCCTACACCGGCGCGCACTGTCTCGCCGCAGGGGATCGCGCTGATCCGGCAATTCGAAGGCTGCGCGCGGGTGCGCCGCGACGGGCTGGTCGAGGCCTATCCCGACCCCGGCACCGGCGGCGATCCGTGGACCATCGGCTGGGGCGCCACGGGAAGGGGGATCGGGCCGGGTACCGTGTGGACCCAGGCGCAATGTGACGCCCGGCTGGCCGCCGATGTCGCGCGCCATTCCGCTGACGTCGCGCGCGCGCTGGGCGATGCGCCGACCTGCCAGTCGCGATTCGATGCGCTAGTCAGCTTCCACTACAACACCGGCGCGATTGGGCATGCGACTCTGACGAGGTTGCATGTGGCGGGCGACTTCCCTGGCGCGGCGCGTGAGTTTGCCCGCTGGAACCGTGCGGGCGGGCGGGCGCTGCGCGGCCTGACCCGCCGCCGGGTTGCAGAGGCCGCGCTTTACGCCGGGGGTCCCTCTTCCAAGGAGGAGTAGCCACTTGTTGTCGTGCGTTCATGGAACCGACTCGGCAAATGCACCGTTGGTTGGCTCATAGGAGATAAATAATGCGCAAGTTTCTCATTGGCGCGGCGGCCCTGGCGCTGGCCGCGAGTGCCGCTCATGCTGATCCCGGCAATGGCAAGGGAGACGGCAAAGGCGGCGACAAGGGTGGCGGCCAGGCGGCTGCTGGACCAGCCGATCCCGGAAATGGCGGCGGCAAGGCCAAAGGCGGGGACAAGGCCGACCGCGGCCCCTCGATGCACTCCGCCAAGGCCGATCGCGGCCCCGAAATGCGCGCCGACAAGGCGGACAAGGGCGCGGCCCGTCAGATGGGCCGGCCGAATGACCGGGTCGATGTAGTTCGCGATGTGCGGACCGAGCGCCGCGCCGACCGCGATGTGCGCGGGATCGATCGCGACGATATGCGCGACGACCGCTTCGACCGCGACGGCAACCGCGGCCTGATCGAAGGGTGCCCCCCGGGCCTCGCCAAGAAAAACAACGGCTGCCTGCCGCCGGGTTTGGCCAAGAAGCGCGACGGATATCGCGACGCGAACTATCGCCCGTCGTGGTTCGGCTATTCCTCGCTTGGGGACGGCCGCTATCAATACGACGACGGCTATCTGTACCGCATGGATAACCGCGGATCGGTGCTCGGCTACATCCCCCTGCTCGGCGGCGCGCTGTCGGTCGGCAACCAGTGGCCCGAGTACTTCCAGCCGGTCTCGATGCCGGACTACTACGTCGATTATTACAACCTCGGCGCGCAGGATTCATACCGCTACGCCGACGACGTGCTCTACCGCGTCGATCCGCAAACCTCGGCGATCACCGCGATCGCGGCGCTGCTGACCGGCGACCAGTTCAACGTCGGCCAGTCGTTGCCGATGGGGTACGATGTGTACAACGTGCCGTACGAATACCGCGACCGTTACGCCGAAGGACCGGATGCCAACTACCGCTATTCGGACGGGTACGTGTACCAGGTCGACCCCGAAACCCAGCTGATCGCGGCCGCGATCAAGCTCCTGACGTAAAGGGGGATTTGCGATGCAAAAGGTCACGCGGTTTGCCGCCGCGGCGCTCGTCGCCCTGGTCCCGCTCGGTGCCTGTTCGCAAGGCGCCGATGCGCCGCCCGCGGCCGAGAGCGACGGAGCGCGCGAGACGTTGGCCGCTGCCATCGGCGGAGCGCCGGGACTGACGACACTGTCCGACGCGCTGTCGGGGGCCGGCCTGGCCGACGTGTTCGACGGGCCGGGCAGCTACACCGTGCTAGCGCCCGACGACGACGCGTTCGCGTCACTGGGCGAGGACGGCAAGGCGCTGACCGACCCCGCCAATCGGGCCGAACTGGTCGCCATTCTGCGCGGGCATATCCTGCCCGGCCACCTGACTCCCGAGGCCATCAAGCAGGCGATCGCCGACAAGAAAGGCCCGGTGAAGATGCGCACGCTGGCCGACAGCACGGTCACCTTCTCGGCCGATGGCGACGCGATCTCGATCGCCGGCGAGAGCGGCGCCCGGGCGAAGGTCGACGGCGAGGCGCTGGTTGCCAGCAACGGCGTGGTCCTGCCAATCAATGGGCTCGTGAAGGCCGCCCCCAAGAGCTAGCTCTCAGTAGTCCTTGCTCGCCTTGGCGACGATCGATTCGCGCCCGATGGTCGAGATGCTGGCGAGTATCGAGAGCCACGAAGTGATGCGGAATTCGGACTGGGTGGCGCTGTAGCCGCGCCCGTCGGTGATGATCTCGACGTAGAACTTGCGGCCGATATTCTTGCCGATGGCGATTGCAGTGCCGCGCCCGAGCGCCGGATCGGCGCTGACGATACGCAGCCGGTCGAGCCCGATCGCGGTGCGCAGCCGGTTGATTGGGTCCATCCCCCCGCCCCCGCGCAGCGAGGCGAGCGCCGAGCCCAACTGGAGCACGTCGGTCGCCGATAGCTCGGTGATCGAGCCGCCGAACAGCAGCCGGGCGAGGACCTCCTCCTCTGGCAGGCTCGGATTCGAGGTGAACGATATCTCGGGCTGCAGCGCGCTGCCCTGAACTTTCACGCTGACCTTGAGCCCGTCCTTCTCGGTCTCGGCCAGGATATCGAGGCGCGGGTCGATGGGCACGGTCTCGTCGAAACGGATCGCTCCGCGGGTGAGATCGAACCGGGTCCCGGCGAAGGAATAATCGCCGCGGATGACCCGCGCATCGCCGCCCAGCCGCGGATTGGCGGTCGTGCCGCGCACCTTTACGTCGGCGCTCCATTCGCTGTCGAGGCCCATGCCGTCGACATCGACCCGCGCCGGCGCACGGGCGTCGATCAAGTAGCGCCACGGTTGAATGACCAGGGCGCGCGGCGCGCGGTCGTAAGGCAGGTTGATCTCGCGCGTGCGTATTTGCGGCAGGCGCTGATCGGCCGCCGCGGCGCCGAGCCGCCAGCTCGCGCGGTCCACCAGGAGTCGGCCGGCGATCGTCCCGCCAATCCCGTCGGAAACGATCCGCAACGGGCCGGTCACCGTCGCGCTCAATCCATTGGCGTCGAGTAGCCGGGCGTTGCGCGCGGCCATGCGGATGTCGAGCTGCGGCCCCTTCAGACCCAGGTCCTCGAGCGCCACGGTGCCGCTGCCGCTCACGCTGCCGCCGTTGGCGGTCGCGCCGCGGAAGCTGGTGAGCGTCAGCCGCGATCCTGAAAACGTCCCGCGCGCGGTCACATTGCGCAAGTCGGTGCCCGACAGGGCGGAGCGCAGGCGCAAGTCGTTGCTCGCCAGCGAGCCGGCGACCCGCGGCGTCGCCAGCGTGCCGGTAACGTCGGCCGCGACCGAAAGCGGCCCGGTCAGGTCGAACGTCTCGATCGCCGCCAGCCGCCACAGCGCTTCGGCCGGACCATTGTAACGCAGCTGGGCGAACAGGCTGCCCGCTCGCAGCCGGTCGAACAGAGCGCCCGAGGCTGGGAGGCCCACGATACGCCCCTGTAGCCGGCCGCGCCGCTGGCCGCCCTCGTCGATCACCGCGCGGGTTTCGAACCGGTCGGGTGTGAGCCGCGCGACCAGCGCCAGGTTCATCGGGCGTGAGGTCAGCACGAGGCCCGAGCGGGTGAGCCCGGCGATCTGGACCCGTGCCTCGCCCGTCGGGACCCGGCCCGCGACGTTCGCGTAGTCGATGATCCCCGAAATCTTGCCGCCCAGCCCCAGCTCGGTGAAGATGTCGATAACCGACAGCGGCATGTCGGCGAGTTGGACTTGCGCGGCGGTGCGCCCGCCGCCGAACTCGCCCGAGCCGATGATCGAGCCGCCGGCAAAGTTCACCTGTGTCGGTTGGAGTTGCCAGCCGCCGCTCGGTTGGCGCAGCAGCACCGCGCGGCGCGGCATGGCGATCGGCCGACCGGCGTACTCGCCGCGCGCGGCCACCGCCACGCGGTTGGGGGCGATGCCCGCGTTGAGCTGAAGCGCGAAACGTCCACCGCGCCGCCCGGCGACCGAGGCGGTCACCGTGCCGCTGCCGTTCTCTAGGTCCGCGCGCGCCGACAGCCGCCCGATGAACAGGCGGCCGTAACTGATGCCTTGGGCGAACACGTTGCCGCCGATCGTGCTGCGGCCCTGGACCAGCAGCCCGCTCGCCTCGATCCGCGCCTGGCCGATCGACAGTGGCGTCGCGCCGCCGAAGCGCGCCTCGTTGGCGGCGATCTTCACGTCGAAGGCTTGCCCGCCGCCGCGCGGGGAGAGCGCAATGGTGCCGTCGAGTCCCCCGCCGGCGAGCGCCAGCGTACCCGCCGCCGCGCCGCTGCCGAGTGTGAGCTCGCCCGAGACCGAAGTCTTCCACACGTCGAGCTTGCGGATCATCAGCCGGGTGGGCCCGCGCGCCGGGGCGTAGAGGTCGATTGTCCCGGCGAACGGCCCGAGCAGCGACTGTCCGCGCGTCTCGATCCCGAACCCGTCCTTGATCGGCGCAATCGCCACGCGCACGTCTTCCAGGCCCACGGCGGGCAGCGGGCTGGCGAACACCAGCACCGCTTCGGGCCCGCGCGCGGTATAAGCGCCCTCGACCGAGAACGGCCCGTAATCGACGTGTCTCCCGCGCCCCGCGACGCTGGTCCGGCCGGGGCGGATCACGCCGTCGAGCGTCATGCTGAGCTTGGCCGCGTTGAGGTTCACGCCGCGGAAATCGAATGGCCGCGCGCCGCCAGTGGTGATCCCGCCCGAGAAGCGGATGTCCGGCCCCGCGAGGTTGGCCAGCGTAGCATTGGTGACCCGCGCGATGCGTCCGCGGAAATCCGCCCGCAGCGTCCACGGCGCACCGCCGAAAGTCGCGGCGATGGTCGCCCCACCGTTGAGCGTGCCGAGGTTGGGCAGCGCCAGCCCGTTGGCGGTAACCGGGCCGGACAGACGATATGTCCCCTTGCCCGTGTCGCCGGCCAGCGCCAGCCGCGCGCTCGCGCCGGGAAATGCGACTGCCAGTCCGTCACTCGCCAGCCGCGTGCCCTGCCACGTCACCCGGCCCTTGACCGTGCCGTTCACCAGCCGCGGATCGACTTGCGCCGTACCAGTGATGACGCGGGCGATGCTGGCATCGACCGGAAGCGCCCAGCGCGCGCCGTCGTAGGTTGCGGTTCCCTGCTGGACGAGGCCGGCGATCTGCGTCGTTCCGGTCACGTAGCGCGCCACCGACAGCCGGTGCTCCAGCGTCAGGTTGCGGAACGAACCATTGGCGGTCGCCGCCAGCTGCGCGCCTTCGAGGCGGGTGCCGGGGCCCAACAGCCCGGGATTCTTAATCCGTGCGGCGATTATGAGGTTGCGCGCCGCGTTTTCGTTCAGATCGAGCGCGCCGCGCGCAGTGCCCGCGATTCCGGCGGTGATGAGCTGGACCGAGCCATCGAGCACGCTATTCTTCAAGGTTCCCAGCGCCTTGTAGGACACCCGCTCCCCAAGCATGGTGCGCGGCAGCCCCTCGGCCAGCGCCGGCTGCGGGCGCGCCTGGCCGACGATCGTGTAGCGGCCGGCCGAGTTGACCATCCGGAAGGCGGCGAAGTTGGCGCCGTCGCGAGTGACGTAACCGATGCCGTTCCACCGGCTCCAGCTTCCGTTGCCGGACACTTGCCCGCGGTACCCGGCCTTGGCGCCAATCATACCGGCGAGCACCCCGCCCTTGGGTGCGACGTAATCCAGGTCGAGGTCGAACGCATCGCCATCGGGCCGGGCGTCGATCAGCGCGTGAAGCCGGTCGAACCGCCCCAGTCGCGCGTCGGCCTTGAGCGTCACGCGCCCGCTGCGAATATCGGCCTTTGCCACCAGGTTGGCCTGGTGGGCCCGCGGCCCGGCGATCCCCTTGGCGATCGTCAGGTCGTTGATCGCCAGGCGGTCCACCCGGATGTCGAAATTGGGCAGTATCGGCGCGTCGGGATCGCCCGGATTGAGCCGCGGCAGGCGGTAAAGCGTGCCGCGGTGAGTCACCAGTTCGCGCACGTCGAGCCCGCGCGCGAACCAGCTTGCCGGGCGCCAGTCGAGATCGACGAGCGGCACGGTCAGGAACACGCCCTTGGGGTCGGCCAAGGCGACGTCGTGCAGCCGCGCCTTGCCGTAAAGGTTGCCGTCGATCCGCCCGATCGTGACCGTGAGACCCGAGGCCGGCGCGACTTCGGCGATCCGGTCGGTCACCCAGCGCTGGCCGATCGAGCTGTTGAGCAGCGCCAGCGCGGCAACGATCAGCAGCACCACCCCGGCGAGGAGCCCGCCGGCCCACTTGCCAACGCGGCGCGTGCGATGAAACCGGCGGCGCGGCAAATCCGGCGCGAGCGGCGCTTCGATGACATCCTCCGCCATCAGAACGCCTGCCCGAGCGAGACGTAGACCGCGATGCGGCTGTCGGTCGGTCCGGGATTGATCGGGGTCGCAAGATCGAACCGCAGCGGCCCGAACCCGGTGTTGTAGCGCAGTCCGACACCTGCCCCGAAGCGCACGGTGTCGAATTCGGGCAGCACGCTCTGGCTGACAGTACCCGCGTCGAGGAACGGCACGACCGACAGCGCGCCATCGAAGTACCCCGTCGCCACGCGCGCCTCGATCGCGCCTTCGAGCAGGCTGCGCCCGCCGGTTGGATTGCCGGCCGCGTCGCGCGGACCGATCGCCTGGTAGCCGTAGCCGCGCACCGAACCGCCGCCGCCCGAATAGAGCCGCCGCGAGGGCGCGATGTTGGCCAGCGCCGTACCCGGTATCGCGCCGAACCGCACCCGCCCGGCGACCACCACTTTGTCGGTGACCTGTTGGTAATACGACCCATCGAACTGGCCGCGCAGATAGAAGCTCTGCATCCGGTTGGTGCGCGACACTTCGGGCGAAAGCCGGGTGCCGGCGCGAAAACCCTTCTTAGGATCGAGCAGGCTGTCGGTCGTATCGAGCAAGGCATAAAGCGGCAGCGCGCCGACGAAGAACGTCTGCAGCGGTTGGGCGACGCCGTTCACCGGCTGGGGCCGTTCCTGCGTCGCCACCGCCTCGAGCCCCGCGCTCCAGCTCAGCGGCTTTTGAAACAGGAGAGTGGAGAGCCGCTCGTACGTCCCGATCAGCGAGACGGTGCGGGCATCGAATGCCTGGCTGTCGATGGTCGAGGCGAAGGCGTCGACCGTCAGCACCTTGTCGCGCCCGCCAAGATTGTTTTTGCGGAAGGTCACGCCAAATAGCTGCTCCTGCGTGCCGGCGATCCCGCGCACCCGCAGCATCCCTTCGGGCGGGAACAGGTTGCGGTGTTCCCAGCTTCCCTCGATCCGCACGCCCTCCCCGGTGCCGTAGCCGATCGAACCGGCGATCGTGCGCAGCTTGGCCCTGGTCATCTCGACATCGAGCGCGACCGTACCCGGCCGGTCGCCTTGCGGCGGGGTCACCGCGCGCGGCTTGATCGAAACCGAGGATACCAGACCGGTCGACACGATCGCCCGCCGCAGATCGTATTCGAGGCTGCGCTGATAGACATCGCCCGGATCGAACCGTGCGATGGTGGCGAGATGCTTGCCCGACAGGAACCTGGGGAGGCTCGAAACAACCTCGCCGAACACGTACTTGCCGTTCGGGCTGACCGGCATGGTCAGGTCGCCCTCGGTCCGCGCATGATCTACCAGCAGCGCAGGCTCGTCGATTGCGGCGAATGGATAGCCGAATTCGCCCAGCGCGCGGTCGAGGTTGAACTGTTCGGCGAGGATCGCGTCGCTCGACAGCGGATCGCCCGGCTGGATCTCGAAGGCCCGGCGCAGCGCATCGGCATCGCGTGCGGTGGCAAGAGCACCCAGATCGATCGCGCCGAAGCGGTAGCGCTGGCCCGGAGTGATGTCGAAGCGCACTTCCGGCCGTGTGCTCGCGCTGATCTCGCCCGCCTGAACCCCGCCAACCGAGCGGGTCACCTGTGCATCGTAGTAGCCATAGACCCGCAGCATGGTGTCGAGCAGGCCCTGATCGGCCTTGGCGCGGGCGGCGAGCTGGGCGACGTTGTCATCGTCGCTGTCGAGGTCGGCGATGGTCGACAGCGCTTCGAACCGCTCGGTGAATTCGGCGCGCTCGGGGAAGCTGGCATCGTCGGGCGGGAAGGCCAGCACCAGCTCGTCGGTGATTCGCACCACATCCGCATCGGCCAGTGCGGGCGCCGGATTGGCGGCATCCTCCATGTCGGCGAACTGGACGCTGTCGTCGGGCTCGAGCGGGGCGAGTTGCGGCAGCTCGAGGTCGTCGGGCCACGGCACGTCGATCGCGGGCACTTCGGCGAGCGGGGAATCGGGATCGACGAAGGCTTCGGGCTCGGCCGCCGCATCGACGGGCCCGCCTTGTCGCGCCCAGGCCTCGGGGTTTTCGACCGCCGAATCGGGGATCAGATCCTCGAGCGAGGCCGGCGCGGTGCTATCCTGCGCGAGAACGGGAGCGACGCCGACGGCGAAGCAAGCCGCGGCGAGAAGGGCGAACCTACTCGGAAAAATCGAACTGGGGGAGCGAGGCGTCCTTGGCCGGACTGGCCGCGTCGCGGTCGCGGCGGGGGGCGCCGGCGGCGGTGGCGATAAGCGCATCGTGAGCTTCGTGGGTAACCCGGCGCCAGCCTTCGCGGCCGAGGAGCTCGATCGGGCGATAGCGGATCTTGTACTGCATCCGGTCCGATCCCTCGACCCAGTAGCCGAGATAGACATAGCCGAGCCCCTCTTCGGCCGCCCGCCGGATGTGGTCGAGGATGATGTAGTTCCCAAGCCCGGACCGCGCCTCATGTTCGGGGTCGTAGAACGAATAGATCATCGACAACCCGTCGCCCTGACGGTCGGTGAGGCAGGCGCCGACGAGGCGGCCCGGCATCAGTCCGTCCGAGGGCTCCCTGTATTCAACGACATAGCTGGTTACCGGCGTATGTTCCACCATATCCGCGTAATCGATCTCGTCCATAGCGGCCATGCCCCCGCCGGGGTGGCGCGTGCCGAGGTACTTGCGCAGCAGGTCGAACTGCTCGCCCGTGGCCCACGGGCGGCATTCGGAAGTGATGAGCGACGAGTTGCGCTTGAGGTTGCGCTTCTGCGTCGTCGAGGGCGCGAATTCGCCGACCGGCACGCGCACCGAAACGCAGGCTTGGCAATCGAGGCAGCTGGGCCGGTAGGCGACCGTCTGGCTGCGGCGGAA